>MHCFR05601__coassemble_848_pt1 | contig 34285 bp, 34 predicted proteins | sample MHCFR05601__metabat2_high_PE_003 | metagenome-assembled genome bin MHCFR05601
TATAGAATAGACGGGGATATAATAGGGGCAGAGAGGCGGGGAGGAAACTCCCCGGACCGGAAAAACAGTCTGAAAGAATGATTCATTCGGAAAGGAAGAGGTATGAGCATTCCACTGTACATCAAAATCAAAGATCAGGACAATGTGGCCATCGCCGTCAATGAGATCAAGGCGGGCACGGAGGTGATGGAGGGGATCGTGGCGGCCCAGGATATCCCCCAGGCCCACAAGATTGCCCTGGAGGACATCAAAAAGGGCGGAGCCATCATCCGCTACGGGGTGGTGCTGGGCTACGCCCTGGAGGACATCCCAAAGGGCAGCTGGATCAACGAGCACATGCTGGAACTCCCCACACCCCCCGATGTGGACAATATGGAGTACGGCACCAACCTTGTGACCGACCTGCCGGAGCCGCCGGTCACCACCTGGGAGGGGTATCGAAATCCCTGGGGAGGCCCTGCGGGCACCAGGAATATCCTGGGAATCAGCACCACCGTCCAGTGCGTCACCGGCGTGCTGAACGTGGCAGTGGAGAGAATGAAAAAGGAACTTCTCCCCAAATACCCCAATGTGGACGACATTGTGCCGGTGAACCACCCCTACGGCTGCGGCGTGGCCATCAACGCCCCGGAGGCCAAGGTGCCCATCCGCATTCTCCGCAATCTGGCCAAGCACCCCAACTTCGGCGGGCAGCTGATGGTGGTGTCCCTAGGCTGCGAGAAGATGACGGTGGATATGCTCATCGACCAGGCGGACATCAGCCCGGAGAACGTGATCGTTCTCCAGGAGGAGAAGGGATTTGACGCCATGATCGACGCCCTCATGAGGATGGCGGAGAAGAAGTTAAAGATTTTAAATGAGAGAAAGAGGGAGACTCTGCCCTTGTCGGACCTGCTCGTCGGCATGCAGTGCGGCGGCAGCGACGCCTTCTCCGGCGTGACAGCCAACCCGTCCGCCGGCTACGCCGCCGACATGCTGGTGAAGGGCGGCGCCACGGTGATGTTCTCCGAGGTGACGGAGGTGCGGGACGGCGTCTACCTGCTGGCCCACCGCTGTGTGAGCGAGGAGGTGGAGAAGAAGCTGGCTGCGGAGATGAAGTGGTATGACAACTACCTGCTGAACGGCCAGGTGGACCGCAGCGCCAACCCCACCCCCGGCAATAAGAAGGGCGGCCTGGCCAACATCGTGGAGAAGGCCATGGGATCCATCGCCAAGTCCGGGACCTCACCCATCGTGGAGGTGCTCTCCCCCGGGGAGAAGCCCACGAAGCACGGGCTGATCTACGCCGCCACCCCCGCCAGCGACATCGTCTGCGGCCCCTGCCAGCTGGCCTCCGGCATCGGCCTGCAGGTGTTTATGACCGGGCGGGGAACCCCCTACGGCCTGGCCATCGCCCCGGTGATCAAAGTCTGCTCCAGAAATGACATGAAGGAGCAGTGGCCGGACCTCATCGATGTGAATGCCGGCCCCATCGCCACAGGAGAGTCCACCATCCCGGAGATCGGAACGGAACTCTTCAACGAGATCATCGACGTGGCCAGCGGCAGAAAGCAGAGCTTTGCGGAGAAGTATAAGCTCCACAACGACCTGTGCATCTTCAACCCGGCGCCCATCACCTGATGGCTTGAGAAGTTTGATATATGTTTGCTGCGAGAGTGCTGCAGAATGCGGAGAGCGTGTTCTGCAGCGCTTTTTGTTTAATAGGAAACTTCGTTCCCTATTAAATAAAAACGCTCCGCTGTGGATGCGCACTCCGCGCTTAAGGAAATTGGTTGCTGACGCAACCGCGCTCCGGCGCGAGTGTGCGCAGGAGCGCACACTTTTTTGTAAGCCCGGCGAGCGGCATTTATGCCGCGAGTGGGCAGGAGAAAAAGAACTTGCGGAAGGGGCGGGGCGTGATAAAATAGAAGAGCAATACGACGAAAGGGGAGATGGGAGTATGTGGATGGTATTTGCACTGCTGTCGGCAGTATTTGCGGCTTTGACATCCATCCTTGCCAAGGTGGGGATCGATGGGGTTAATTCCAACCTAGCTACGGCCATTCGGACCATGGTAGTGGTGGTGATGGCCTGGGGGATGGTGTTCCTCACCCACGCCCAGGGTGGGATCACGGCCATCAGCAGAAGGAGCTGGCTGTTTTTGATTCTCTCTGGGCTGGCGACGGGGGCGTCCTGGCTGTGCTATTACCGTGCTCTGCAGATGGGAGATGCGTCCAAAGTGGTGCCCATCGACAAGCTCAGCGTGGTGATCACTCTGGTGCTGGCTTTTGTGTTTCTCCATGAGAATTTCACAGGAAAATCTCTGGCGGGCTGTGTGCTGATCGGGGCGGGAACCTTGCTGATGGTGCTTTGACAGAGAGAAGTGAAAAGAGGAGGAGATTATGAAGAAACGATTATACCTGATGCGCCATGGACAGACCATGTTCAATGAACAGAAACGGATTCAGGGCTGGTGTGATTCTCCCCTGACGGAGCTGGGAAAGCGGCAGGCCCTGGGGGCCAGACGCTATTTTGAGGGGAAGGGGATCGCCTTCGACCATGCCTACAGCTCCACCAGCGAGCGGTGCTGCGACACCCTGGAGCTGGTGACGGACCTTCCATACGTGCGGTTAAAGGGGCTCAAGGAGGTGTTTTACGGGCAGCTGGAGGCGGAGAGTGAGCGGCTGGCCTGCAAGGATCCGGTGAGGGCGGTCACCTACTATCTCCAGTTTGGCGGTGAGTCCACGGATCAGGTGCGGGAGCGGATGACCAGAACGCTGACGGAGATCATGGAGAAAGAAGATCACCGGAGCGTGCTGGCGGTCTCCCACGGCGGGGCCTGCTTTAATTTCCTCAAGGGGGTGCAGGATCCGTCGGAGGAGCTGAAGAAGGGGTTTACCAACTGCTGCATCTTTGTCTATGATTTCGAAGAGGGGAAGTTTGCCCTCCGGGAGGTGGTGCGGCCGGAGCCTGCAGAGGGGTGAGAGCTAAAGGATTTTTGTATACTGCAGAAGATATTCCGACGTCCCCTCCTGGAGTTTTCTGGATCCGTCTGGGGAAAAGCCGCAGCGGCTGTACAGAGATCTCGCGGCCGGATTCTTTTCCAGGACCCAGAGGGAGACCGTCCTCATTCCCGCCTGTTTGGCGGAGGAGAGAAAGGCTTTCAGGAGGGAGAGTCCCAGCCCCTGGTGCTGGAAAAATGGATCTACATACAGTTCCTTTAACTCCCAGTGGAGGCAATTTTCCCGGCTCTTGTCCCACCTCGTCATGGCTTTTACGATTCCGTCGTCCCAGACAAACACGTCCTTTCGCATGTCCGGATCGTCTCGAAAACGCAGGGCTAAGTCCAGCACCTGCATCTCATTGAAGGATACAAAGTCATTCTGAAAAACGGACCGAAAAGCGGTCCGTTTGGCAAATATCTGTATTTCCGCCAGGCGGGAGGCGTCGGCGGGGACGGCGGGGCGAATCACGGCGCCCATCAGTCCAGCCCCTCGGCGATCTCGTACAGCAGGCGCTCGGAATCCTCCCACCCAAGGCAGGGGTCGGTGATGGATTTGCCGTAGCAGTGCTCGCCCACCTTCTGGGAGCCGGGCTCGATGTAGCTCTCGATCATCACGCCCTTGACCATCTCACGGATCTGGTCAGAATGGCGGCGGCTGTGGAGCACCTCCTTCACGATGCGGACCTGCTCCATGTACTGCTTGTTGGAGTTGGAGTGGTTGGCATCCACGATGCAGGCTCGGTTCTTCACATCCCGCTCCTGGTAGAGGCGGTACAGGAGGATCAGGTCCTCGTAGTGGTAGTTGGGCAGACACTGGCCGTGCTTGCTCACAGCGCCCCTGAGAATGGTGTGGGTCAGGGGATTGCCGTGGGTCTTTACCTCCCACTCCCGCATGATAAATTCATGGCCGGTCTGGGCAGCCACCACCGCATTCAGCATAACGGAGAGATCCCCGCTGGTGGGGTTCTTCATGCCCACGGGGACGTCGCAGCCGCTGCTCACCAGGCGGTGCTGCTGATTCTCCACGGAGCGGGCGCCCACGGCGATGTAGGACATGATGTCGTTCAGATAGCTGACGTTCTCCGGGTACAGCATCTCGTCGGCGGTGGAAAATCCCGTCTCATCCAGCACTTTCATGTGGAGATGGCGGATGGCGTGCAGCCCCTCGGAGACGCTGGGCTGCTTTTCCGGGTCGGGCTGATGGAGCATGCCCTTGTAGCCCAGGCCGTTGGTGCGGGGCTTGTTGGTGTAGACTCTGGGGATCAGGAGCAGGCGGTCCGCCACCTTCTCCTGCACCTTCGTCAGGCGGGTGGTGTAGTCCAGGACTGCGTCCTCATTGTCTGCGGAGCAGGGGCCGATGATCACCAGGAATTTGTCGCTCTCCCCGGTGAAAATTTTCCGGATCTCCTGATCTCTCTCTGCTTTTATGGCTGCCAGGCGGGCGGGAAGGGGAAACATGTCCTTGATCTCCGCCGGTGTGGGCAGCTTCTGTACAAACTCGAAACTCATTGGTACTCCTCCGTTGGCCGGTGCGGGTGAATTTTTGCATAATTTTTCTGACAGCTTATGAACAAATTGACCAGCCTCTAATTTTTCATTATAATATAAAACAATGCCGCGGTCAAAAGTTTTTTGCGGCCAGAGGAGGAGAACTATGAGTCAGGGAGAACGGATGCGCATCGGCAGCCTGATGACCATCGCCGGGGGAATCTGCTGGGGATTTTCCGGCTGCTGCGGACAATTTTTGTTTCAGGAGAAGGGGGCCACGGCGGAGTGGCTGGTGGCCCTGCGGTTGATCGGGGCGGGAATCCTGCTCATGGCGGCGGGCTTTATCCGCAGCGGAAAGGGAAATCTCAAGATCTTTCACAGCAGGAGAGACCGGATCCACCTGGTCGTGTTCGCCCTGGCGGGGATTCTCATGGCCCAGTATCCATATTACGCGGCCATCCAGTACTCCAACGCGGGCACGGCCACGGTGCTCCAGTACATGTTTCCTGTGTTCATCCTGCTGATCGTCTGCGCCCAGGAGAGGAGGATGCCGTCCCCGGTGGAGGGGCTCGCCATCGCCCTGTGCCTGGCCGGGACGTTCATCCTGGGGACCCACGGAAATTTCCGGGAGCTGACGCTCACGCCCAAGGCGCTGTTCTTCGGCCTGCTGGCGGCCTTCGGGGGAGTGCTCTACAACATGATTCCGGGAGACCTGATGAAGCGCTACGGCGTCTGCCAGGTGCTGGGGTTCGGGATGTTCCTGGCGGGGATTGTGATGACTGCGGCGGTGAGGCCCTGGAGATATGAGATGGCGTGGGATGCGGGGCTGATTTTGGCCCTGGCCGGGGTGACGGTGATCGGGACGGCGGTGGCCTTCGGCCTGTACCTGGGAGGCGTGTCCATCATCGGCCCCTTCAAGGGCAGCCTGTACGCCAGCACGGAGCCGGTGTCGGCGGTGATCATCTCCTTTCTGTGGCTGGGGACGTCCTTCACCGGGATGGATCTTCTGGGGTTCGGGCTGATTTTGGGAACCGTGCTGCTGCTGACGGTCTATCAGTCGAAATTGTAAATGGGGTGTTGACAAAGGGGCGGAAAAGCGCTTATAATACAGACAATTTCACAGGCAAATGCAGAGAAGGGAACAAGTAGTTCCGGGAACGGGCGGACAGAAAGCAGCCGGGAGATGAGAGGCGCACGCACCCCCCTGGGGACGAATACATCCCGGAGCAGCGCCCCCAACGGGCCAGCGGCGGCAGATTCCTGCGGCGGCCGGTCTCAGTAGGCGGCGACGGGGCGGCGGACGTTATTTCCCGCCGGAGTATGTCAGTACTCCATGAGACAGGCGGTGCGAGCCGTCTGTGAATAAAGGTGGTAACACGAGCGGCAGCCTCGTCCTTTTGGACGCAGCTGCCTTTTATATTTTGCTGAAAAGGAGATTAGAAACATGCAGATTTACGAAGAGTTAGTGGCCCGCGGCCTGATCGCCCAGGTGACCAACGAGGAAGAGATCAAAAAGATGGTGAACAATGGACAGGCCACCTTCTACATCGGCTTTGACCCCACGGCGGACAGCCTCCATGTGGGACATTTCATGGCCCTGTGCCTGATGAAGCGGCTGCAGATGGCCGGAAACAAGCCCATCGCCCTCATCGGCGGCGGCACCGGCATGATCGGAGATCCCTCCGGCCGGACCGACATGAGACAGATGATGACGGTGGAGACCATCGAGCACAACTGCGAGTGCTTCAAAAAGCAGATGAGCCGCTTCATCGATTTCTCCGACGGAAAGGCTCTGATGGTCAACAACGCCGAGTGGCTGACCAAGTTAAACTACATCGACCTTCTTCGGGAGGTGGGAGCCTGCTTCAGCGTCAACAACATGCTGAGGGCGGAGTGCTACAAGCAGAGAATGGAGAAGGGACTCAGCTTCCTGGAGTTCAACTACATGATCATGCAGAGCTACGACTTCTATATGCTGTTCCAGAAATACGGCTGCAACATGCAGTTCGGCGGCGACGACCAGTGGAGCAACATGCTGGGCGGCACGGAGCTGATCCGCAGAAAGCTGGGCAAGGACGCCCACGCCATGACCATCACCCTGCTCTTGAACTCCGAGGGCAAGAAGATGGGCAAGACCCAGTCCGGCGCCGTGTGGCTGGATCCCAACAAGACCTCTCCCTTCGAGTTCTACCAGTACTGGAGAAATGTGGCCGACGCCGACGTGCTCAAATGCCTGCGGATGCTCACCTTCCTTCCCCTGGAGCAGATCGACGAGATGGACAAGTGGGAGGGCAGCCAGTTGAACAGGGCGAAGGAGATCCTGGCCTACGAGCTCACCAACCTGGTTCACGGCGAGGAGGAGGCCAAGAAGGCGGAGGAAGCCTCCAAGGCTCTCTTCGGCGGCTCCGGCGATTCCGCCAACATGCCCTGCTATGAGCTGACGGATGAGGATTTTGAGGACGGAAAGATCGGCCTGCTGGCCATCATGCAGAAGTCCGGCCTGTGCACTTCCCGCTCCGACGCCAGGAGAAATGTGGAGCAGGGCGGCGTGTCCGTGGACGGAACCCAGGTGAAGGATATCAAGGCGGAGTTCACCAAGGACCAGATCGGAAGCGATGGAATCATCGTGAAGAGGGGCAAGAAGAACTTCATGAAGATTGTGGTAAAATAAAACAGATAGGGCGTGCAGCAGTTTCCTCGCTGCACGCCCTTTGACGCTCTGGGATCGAATCATTCAGAATGATGCATCAGGAGAGGGAGCCGTCGGCGGCGGGGGTGAAGGTCTTCGCCTCCGTCAGCATGGAGCCGTCCTCCTGCATGTAGTAGGTCTTGCCGTCCACCTGGATGAAGCAGCTTCTCTCCATCACGCCGGTCTCCAGGTTGAGGAAGTACCATTTTCCGCTGTCCTCCACCCATCCCTTGGCCAGGGATCCGTCCTGGTTGTAGTAGATCCAGCGGGCATCCGCCGTTCCGGCCTCGCCCTCGGTGAGAACCCAGCCGGTCTGCTGCTCGTAGGGCTGAACCGTGTCCTCGCTTCCCGCCTCCTCAGGCCCGTAGGGCTGGAACATCATGATCTTGGAGGCGGTGCTGCCGTCGGACCACACCAGGCAGCGGGCGCCGGGATAGAGGTTCTCCAGGTACAGCATATTTCTGGTGAGGTAGGGAAGAATGGGGCAGTCGGCGGGCACCTGGAAGGTCAGCCCGTCCGCCGCCGTGAGGCGGTATCCCCCGTCCACTGCCTCCATGGACTGCACTTCAATATAGTCCGGGGCCTTGTAGTCGGCGGGCAGGTCGGTGAGAATCATGTCCGCCGTGGTCTGCGGCGGCAGGCTCATGGTCATGGCCGGGCTGATGTAGGCGTACACCGTCTCGCCCTCCTCCACAGATGCCGGCATGCCGCTGGTGCCGTCCAGAATCAGGGTCTCCTCGGAAATGTGGATCACCACATCCCCGGCGTAGGAATTGGAATTTTGATTGTCGATGACCAGACGGGAGTCGGTCACCTCGCTCACCGGCCCCCAGATCTTTAAGTCAGAGGCGGGTTCAGCCATGGAGGAGAAAGCTCCTCCGGCGGTGATAACGGCCGCTGCTGCGAGAACGGCCAGAATAGATCTCGTTGTCTTCTTAGTCATAGTGTATGTCCTCCTTAGGGGTAATGGCCGGCAGGAACATTTCCTGCTGACGGGGACAGTATATCAGATAAAGGGGGAAAGAGATAGTAGCAGAAGGCTTAAAGAATTCTTACTTTTTTCTGTTCAGCCGTATATCTTCCAAGTACTGGAACAGGTCGGCGTCCACGTTGTCGAAGAGCCGGTTCTTTTTGGAGGGGATCCGCTCCAGGTGCTGCTTGTGGATCTCGTCGTTGGTCTCGCTGATCTCCTTGAAGAGATCCCTGGCGGACATGCGGACAGCTCCCTTTCCCAGGATGATCACCTGCTCCAGGCGGTCGGAGGTGGCCACCCGCACATGGTGGGTGCGGCCGATCTCCTGGGTCACCTTTTCAATGTACTGGTCCGCGGTCTCCGCCTCCTTGGTGAAGATGACGTGGATGTTGTGGTACTTGAGCACTTCCCCGGGGTTTCCCTTCACTTTGTAGCCGTCGAACACCAGGATCACCCGGCACTTTTTAAAGCCCTGATAGTTGCAGAGGATATCCTGCAGGCGGATGCGGGCGGAATCCAGGTTGGTCTCCGCCAGACTTTTGAGCTCCGGCCAGGCAAATATGATATTGTATCCGTCTACCAACAGATAATCTTCCATGTTGTGATTCACGATCCTCTCCCCTGATATGCCGGTGCAGGGATCAGGATTTGTAATGTATAACATATCTATTTTAGTGTCTGGCGGAGGGGATGTCAAGGAAAAGGGGAGGGCATCGGGGGACTTCCGATGAAAAAGTGCTTGCGCAATCAGAAGTTTTGGTGGATAATGGTAGCGTTGCATTTTAAGGAAGATGCAGGATTCTGCAGATGATAACAGGAAGACTAGGAGAGTGAACAATGAAACCGTATGCTGAAATGACAATGGAGGAGCTGAGAGCGCTTCATGACGAGCTGTCAGCCCAGTATAGGGAGATGCAGGGAAGGGACTTGAAGCTGGATATGTCCAGGGGAAAGCCGAGCCTGGCGCAGCTGGATCTGTCCATGGGAATGATGGACGTGCTCAGCAGCCACGACGATCTCACCTGTGAGGACGGCACGGATTGCCGCAATTACGGCTGCCTGGAGGGAATCAGCGAGGTGAAGGAGCTGATCGCCGACATGATGGAGGTGGCTCCCGCCAACGTGATTATCTATGGAAACTCCAGCCTGAACGTGATGTACGACACGGTCGCCCGCTCCATCACCAACGGCGTCATGGGCAGCACGCCCTGGGGCAAACTGGACAAGGTAAAGTTCCTGTGTCCCGTTCCCGGCTATGACCGCCATTTCGCCATCACGGAGTATTTTGGAATAGAGATGATCAATGTGCCCATGACTCCCCAGGGACCGGATATGGATATGGTGGAGGAGCTGGTGGCGAGCGACGATTCCATCAAGGGAATCTGGTGCGTGCCCAAGTACTCCAATCCCCAGGGATATTCCTACTCGGATGAGACGGTGAGACGGTTTGCCAGACTGAAGCCGGCAGCCCAGGATTTCCGCATCTACTGGGACAACGCCTACACCATCCATCACCTGTACGACAATGACCAGGACCACCTGATTGAGATTCTGGCGGAGTGCAAGCGGGCTGGCAACCCGGACCTGGCGTACAAGTTTGCGTCCACGTCCAAGATCTGCTTCCCCGGCTCCGGAATCGCCGCCCTGGCGGCGTCCCCCAACAACCTGGAGGATATCCGCAAGCAGCTGTCCGTGCAGACCATCGGCCACGACAAGGTGAACCAGCTGAGAAACGTGCGCTTTTTCAAGGATATCCACGGCATGGTGGAGCACATGAGAAAGCACGCCGACATTCTGCGGCCCAAGTTTGAGGCGGTGGAGAGAATTCTGGATCAGGAGCTGGGAGGACTGGGAATCGCCGACTGGACCAAGCCGAAGGGAGGATATTTCATCTCCTTCGAGGCCATGGACGGCTGTGCCAAGGAGATCGTCGCCCGCTGCAAGAAGGCGGGAGTGGTGATGACGTCCGCGGGGGCCACCTATCCCTACGGAAAGGATCCCCACGACAGCAATATCCGGATTGCGCCCTCCTACCCGCCCTTAAATGATCTGGAGCTGGCCACGGAGCTTCTGTGCCTGTGCACAAAGCTGGTGAGCACGGAGAAGCTGATGGCGGCTATGAAGAAGGCGCCTAAGAAGGCGGAGACAAAGAAGGAAGAAGCCTGATGAAGAGGGAGTGCTGCAAAATGGAGAGATGAGTTTTGCAGCACTCCCTTATTTGATTTGCGGGGAAGAAAATCAGGTTACAGAGAAGAGAATCACGTTCATGAAGGCCTGGAAGGCCGGGGACTGATATTTGTCCTGGAGAAAGGTCACGTGGGTCGTGCAGTCCAGGTTGAAGTCCGGCACGGAGAGCTCCGTCAGGGAGCCGTTCTCCAGATCCCGGCTGGCCAGAGCCCGGGGGAGAATGGTGATCCCCAGACCTTCCCGGGCGGCCTTCAGCAGCACTGCGGAGCTGGTGCTGGTCCAGGACGGGGAGACCGCTATGTCGTAGAACAGGAAGGCGGCGTCCACCAGACGGCGGATCATGCTGGCATCCTCCTTCAGCAGGAGGGGCTGCCTGGCCAGGTCCGGGGCGGAGATCTCCCCGGCCGCCGCCGCGGGGAAATCCGGGGAGCAGAGCACGGCCAGCGGCTCGGAGGAGATGGGGACCTTGACGAAGTGCTCGTCGTCCGTCATCCCCTCCGTGAGGGCCATATCGATCTGGCGCTGAAGCAACATCTGCTCCAGGATCGGCTCGCTGTCCACGGTTACCCGGATCTGCACGTCCTCATGGCCGGAGCGGAATTTTTCCAGGATCTGGAAGAGAAGGGTGCCGGCCAGGGAGGGGGTGGCCCCGATCCTCAGCTGGTAGCGGACGTCGGAGTCCGGAAGCCCCTTTTCCAGGTCCTCGTAGAGCTCCAGGAGGGGGATCACCTTGGAGAGGAAGAGCTGGCCCGCCTCATTGAGCACAATCTTCCTGGATGTGCGGTCAAAGAGCTGGGTGCCCAGCGTCTCCTCCAGCTCGCTGATGGTCCGGGATATGGCCGGCTGGGTGGTGGAGAGGCGCTCGGCGGCCCGGGTGATGCTCTCCTCCTCGCAGACGATTTTAAAGGTATAAAGCTGCCTGATTTTCATATGCATTCCTCGAATTCGTGGTAATAATTCCCCCACATCATATCATTTTTGCAATCAAAAATCCAGCATTTATATAAAAAAAGAGATTAAGGAGAATGGAGATTGAAACTGAAAAAAGCGATAGCGGCGGCGGTGCTCGTCTGCGCGTCGGTCCTGGCGGCGGGCGGCTGCGGGAGGAGGCAGGCGGAGCCGGTGAGCCGCTCGGATTTTCTGCTGAACACGTTTGTGACCGTCACCCTCTACGACTCGGAGGACGAGGCGATTCTGGACGGCTGCCTGGAGCTGTGCAGCCATTATGAGGACCTTCTCAGCCGCACGAAGGAGGACAGCGAGATCTTCCGCCTGAATCACCGGGAGCCGGGAACCAGGGAGATGGAGGTGTCCGCCGAGACGGCGGAGGTCATTGAGAGAGGGCTCTACTACAGCCGCCTGTCGGGCGGGGCCTTCGACATCACGGTGGAGCCCTTGAGCTCCCTCTGGGATTTCACAGCCGCAGAGCCGGAGCTCCCCGACCCGGAAATGATCCGGGAAAACCTGCCGAAGGTGGGCTATGAGCGGGTGTCGGTCTCGGGAAACACGATTGTGTTTGCCGACGATGAGACGAGAATCGACCTGGGAGCCATCGCCAAGGGCTATATCGCAGATAAGATGAAGGAATACCTGCTGGAGCAGGGGGTGGAGAGCGCCATCATCAACCTGGGGGGAAATGTGCTCTGCGTCGGCGGTTACGGGGAGGAGCCGTTCCGCATCGGGATCCAGCGCCCCTACGCGGACCGCAGCGAGACGGTGGGCGTCCTGGAGATCCGGGATCTGTCGGCGGTGTCCTCGGGGGTCTATGAGCGCCATTTTGAGAAGGACGGGGTGAATTACCACCACATCCTGGACCCCAAGACGGGATATCCCTATGAAAACGGCCTCACCGCCGTGACCATCGTCTCGGAGAAGTCCGTGGACGGGGACGGCCTCAGCACCACCTGTTTCTCCCTGGGATTAGAGAGGGGAATGGAGCTGGTCAACTCCCTGGAGCATGTGTGGGCGGTGTTCATCACCGACGACGGGGAGCTCCACTATTCAGACGGGATGGAGCAGTGGCTGGCCAGGCAGTGAGGCAAAGCGGTCTTTACATTTTACAGCCCCTGTAATACAATAACCGGAAAGACGGGCTGACGGCGGAAAGGATGGTGCGCAAGGAGATGCTGAAACAGATCAGAGCCAGGCTGGTGAACCGGGAGACGGTGTCCTACCTGATTTTCGGGGTGCTGACCACCCTGGTGGACTGGGTGTCCTACGGGGTCATGCGCGTCCCCCTGGGCTACCGGGCGGCCACGGTACTGAGCCAGGTGTTCGCCATCCTGTTTGCCTACGGGACCAACAAGGTCTTTGTGTTTGAGAACTTTAATTTTCACCTGAGATACCTGATGAAGGAGATGGCCAGCTTCTTTGGATGCCGCCTGTTTACGGCGGTGTTCACCTATGTGGCCATGGTGGTCATGGTGGATGGGCTGAAAATCCAGCAGGACATGCTGTGCAAGATCGCGGTGTCCGGGATCTCCCTGGTGCTGAATTACGTGTTCAGCAAATGGCTGATATTCCGGAAGGGCACGGCACCAAAGAAGTAGCGGAGAGGAAATGGGATGAGACAGGAAGAGGGCGGAGCGGTTTCCAGGGAACTGGATGAGATTCTGGGTGTTATGGAGAAGAGAGAGATGGAGAGAGAGCTGCAGGGCCGGCTTCGGGGCACGGCGGAGAGACTGGAGGAGGATCTGGTGATCGAGGATCTGGACGCGGAGGAGGAGACAGAGACGGGACAGGAACTGGAGACTGGGAAGGAGACGGGACAGGAGCGGGAACCAGGGGAGGAGATCCCCCGGGGGCGCTCCGGGGAGCACTTGGGGGGCTTTCTGCGCCCCCGGGACGGCCTCCTGGCGGCTTTCCTCGTCCCCGTGGTGATCATGATCCTCATATTTGTGCAGAGGGGAATCTTCCCCTTTGGGGACTACAGCTTTCTGCGGACGGACATGTACCACCAGTACGCCCCGTTTTTCTCGGAGTTTCACCACAAGCTGCGGACGGGGGGGAGCCTGCTCTACAGCTGGGATGTGGGCGGGGGCGTAAATTTTGCCGCCCTGTACGCCTACTATCTGGCCAGCCCCGTAAACTGGCTGGTGGTTCTCTGCCCCAAGGCCTACATCATCGAATTCATGACCTACTTGATTGTGGCCAAGATCGGCCTTTCCGGTCTGACCTTCGCCTGGTATCTGAGAAAGCACGGCCGGGCGGGGGATTTCGGCGCGGCCTTTTTCGGGATCTTTTACGCCCTGTCGGGCTACATGGCGGCCTACAGTTGGAACATCATGTGGCTGGACTGCATCTGGCTCTTCCCCCTGGTGATGTACGGGCTGGAGCGCCTGGTGCGGGAGAAGAAGGGGCTCCTCTACAGCGTGACCTTGGGGCTGTCCATCCTTTCCAATTACTATATCTCCATCATGACCTGCCTGTTCATGGTGATCTATTTTGTCAGCCGGCTGATCCTGGAGGGGAGAAAGAGCCTGAAGGACTGGGGGGTCATCTGCCTGAAGTTCGGAGTTTACTCCCTCCTGGCGGGGGGCGTGGCGGCGGTGGTGCTGCTGCCGGAGATCTTTGCCCTGCAGATGACGGCCTCGGGGGATTTTAATTTTCCCCAGACCTTCAGCAGCTATTTCTCCATCGTGGATATGCTGGCCAGGCATCTCCCCTGCGTGGAGACGGAGGTGGGGCTGGACCACTGGCCCAACATCTACTGCGGGGTGGCGGTGCTCCTCTTCTTCCTCCTCTACCTGGCCTGCCGGAAGATACCGGTCCGGGAGAAGGCGGTGTACTGCGGCCTGCTGCTGCTGTTTTTCGCCAGCTTTTCCATCAATGTGCTGAACTTTATCTGGCACGGGTTCCACTACCCCAACAGCCTTCCCTGCCGGCAGTCCTTCATCTACATTTTCCTGATGCTCTTCATCTGCTATCGGGCCTATATGTTTCTGGGGGAGACGCCCTGGAAGCATGTGGCTGCGGCATTTTTCGGCTCGGTGTGCTTCGTGCTTTTGGCGGAGCAGACGGTGGAGGACGATGCCTACCATTTCATCGTATTTTACGCGGCGATCCTGCTGCTGGCCCTCTACGCCGGCCTGATCTACCTCCACACCCGCAGGCGGGCCGGCGCCGGCCTCATCGGCCTTCTGGCCCTGGCTCTGGTGTCGGTGGAGGCGGCGGTGAACACCACGGCCACCAGCGTCACCACCACCAGCCGCACCGCCTACTTGGACGACAACCGGGACGTGATGGATCTGGTGGCGGGATTGAGCCCCGAGGAGGTGTTCTACCGGGTGGAGAAGGTGGACGGAAAGACGAAGAATGACGGGGCGTGGATGAATTTCCCCACAGTGTCCCTGTTCTCCTCCACGGCCAACGCCGACATGACGGAATTTTTCCGCCGCATGGGCTGCGAGGCCTCCACCAACTCCTACAGCATCGAGGGGAGCACGCCCCTGGTGGACTCCCTCCTCTCCATCCGCTACGGCCTGTACGACTGGAATCAGGGGAGCAGCAACCCCCTGCTGACCCTGGCGGGACAGGAGGGAAACACCTGGCTCTACCGGAAGGACTATACCCTGCCCCTGGGCTTTGGCATCTCCATGGACCTGGAGGACAACTGGCAGCTGGATCTGGGAAACCCGGCGGACGTGCAGAATGACCTGTGCGCCGTGCTGGGAACTTCCTGGGTTCTGGAGGAGGTCTACGGGGAGGACGGAGGCTCCTCCTACAGCTACGGGGTGGAGCAGGAGGGAGAATATTACGCCTACATCTCCAACCGCCAGGTGAAGGAGGTGAAGGTGAGCTGGGGCGAGGAGAGCACCACCTACGACAATGTGAACCGGGGCTATCTGCTGGAGCTGGGCAGATGCCTGCCGGGGGAGGAAATCCTCCTCACCGCCGTGGACCCGGCGGGGGCGGATCTGAGCGCCAGAGTCTACCGCTTCTCCGACGACGCCCTCAGGCAGGTGTACGAGACCCTGAGCCGGGAGTCCTGGAACCTCACAGAGTGGACGGACACGGCCCTGGCGGGGACCATCACCATGGAACATCCCGGTCTCCTCTACACCAGCATCCCCTACGACCGGGGGTGGTCGGTCCTGGTGGACGGGGAGGAGGCGGAGACGAGAAAGCTCTTTGACACCTTCCTCACCGTGGAGCTTCCGGCGGGAAGCCACACCGTGGAGATGCACTATGAGCCAGAGGGCCTGCGGGCGGGCGCGGCCATCACGGCGGTCAGCGCGGGGGCGCTTGCCGCCGCAGCCGTCCTGGGAAGACTTGCGGAGCGGAAAAAGAAGGAGAGACGATGATGAGAATAGAAGAATTTTTGGATGCCCTGGCCTCCGGTGCCCCGGTGCCGGGGGGAGGAGGGGCCTCCGCCCTGGGAGGAGCTCTGGGGAGCGCCCTGGGGCAGATGGTGGCGAACCTGACGGTGGGAAAGAAGAAATACGCCTGCTGGGAGGGGGAGATCCGGGAGCTTCTGGGGCAGCTTGGCAGGCTGCAGCGCCGGTTTCTGGAGCTGGCCAGGGAGGACGAGGAGGTGTTCGCCCCCCTGGCAGAGGCCTACCGCCTGCCCGCGTCCACGGAGGAGGAGAGAGCCTTTAAGGAGCAGGTCATGGAAAAATGCCTGCTGGACGCCAGCCTGGTGCCCCTGGAGGTCATGAGGGCGGGGCTTGAGACCCTGGACATTCTCAAAGTCCTGGAGGAGAAGGGGAGCGTCATGGCGGTGAGCGACGTGGGCGTGGGCGCCCAGCTGGCCCGGGCGTCCGTCGCCGGCGCGGCCATGAACGTGCGCATCAACACGAGATCCATGAAGGACCGGGGGAAGGCGGAGGAGCTGAACCGGAAGGCGGATGAAATGCTGAAGAGAGGGATGGAGCAGGCGGATGCGGTGTACGAGCGGATCCTGCTCCGATTGAGCTAGATGAGGGGAGCGGAGAGATGATCATTTTAAAGGGGGCGGAGGCTGCCGCCCAGATACAGAGGGAAGTGGAGGAGCGCCTGAAGGCCCTGGGGGGATATGTGCCCACCCTGGCCATCGTCCGTGTGGGGGAGAAGCCGGACGACCTCTCCTACGAGCGGGGAGCTCTCTCCCGGATGAAAAAATTTGGCCTGCGGGCGGAGAGCTATGCCTGGCCCGCGGACATATCCATGGAGGAGTTTGGGGAGCGGTTTCGGAGGATCAGCGAGGACGGGGACGTAGACGGGATTTTGCTGCTGCGCCCCCTCCCGCCCCAGCTGGATGAGAGGGAGATCGAGCGGATGATCGATCCGGGGAAGGATCTGGACGGGATTTCCCCGGAAAATGTGGCCAAGGTCTTCCTGGGGGACAGGGATGGATTTGCCCCCTGCACGGCGGAGGCCGTGATCCGGATCTTAAAGACCTACCAGGTTCCCATGGAGGGGAAGCGGGCGGTGATTGTGGGCCGCAGCCCCGTGGTGGGCAGGCCCTTGGCCATGCTGTTTCTCCAGGAGCACGCCACGGTGACCGTCTGCCACACCAGGACCAGAGACCTTGAGCGGGAGTGCAGGGAGGCGGATATCCTGGTCTCCGCCGCCGGGAAGGCGGGGGTGATCGGCGGGAACCATGTGCGCGAGGGGGCCGTGGCCGTGGACGTGGGCATCAATGTGACCCCGGAGGGAAAGCTCTGCGGGGATATGGACTTTGAGGCGGTGTCCGGGAAGGCCGCCATGGCCACCCCGGTGCCCGGCGGCGTGGGGGCTGTGACTACAGCGGTCCTGGCGGAGCACCTTGTGCGGGCGGCGGAGAGAAGAAAAGAACAGGGGAGAGTATAATCTAATCCTCCAGTGCAGAAACTAGGAATATCAATCTGCATTGGAGGATATTTTTATGTGGGGAATTTTAACAGCCCTTCTGTCGGGGGCGCTAATGAGCGTGCAGGGGGTGTTCAACACGGAGGTGACCCGGCAGACCGGCGTGTGGGTGTCCGCCGGATGGGTGCAGCTGACGGCCTTTGTCACCTGCGCGGCCGCCTGGCTCCTTTCCGGCCGGCAGAGCGTGGGATCTCTCCTGTCGGTGGAGCCCAAATACATGCTGGCCGGGGGAATTCTGGGGGCGTTTATCACCTACACGGTGATCCGCAGCATGGAGAGTCTGGGGCCTGCCAGGGCGGCCCTGCTGATCGTGGTTTCCCAGATTCTCGTGGCCTACGGGATCGAGCTCTTCGGCCTGTTCGGGGTGGAGCAGGCGGCCTTTGCCTGGAGGAAGGCCCTGGGGGCGGCGGTGGCCATCGCCGGAATTATTATTTTTCGCAGTTGATTTCCTGAAAGGTTTTATGTAAAATAGAATTTGTCAGGCTGAGAACGGTTTCCGCGCCGGAAGAAGGGAGCGGAGAGCCGTGAAAAAACAATACTGGAAGACGTGTCTGGCTGTGCTTCTGCTGGCGGCTGCGGGGTTCATCTACAGCTGCAGCGGGGACGGCATATCAGAAAATATCGGTGAAGATCAGACGGAAAGCCTGGGTACATCTGCCTTGACTGAAAGCGAGGCGGATACCCAGGCTCCTGTTTACCAATATATACATATCTGCGGGGAAGTGATGAATCCCGGCGTGTACCAGGTGGAGGAGGGCAGCCGCATTTTTCAGGCGGTGGAGCTGGCAGGAGGCTTCACGGAGGAGGCGGCAGCGGAAGCTTTAAACCTGGCGGAGCTGACGGAGGACGGCATGAAGATCGACGTCCCCTCCAAGGAGGAGGCACAGAGCGGCGTGACCGGCGTCTCCGGACAGACCGGAGGCAAAGTCAATATCAACAGGGCCGGCCCGGAGGAACTGATGACCCTGACGGGGATCGGGGAGTCCAGGGCGGCGGATATTATCCGGTACCGGGAGGAGAACGGCAGGTTCCAGTCTGTGGAAGACATTATGAAAGTGCCCGGCATCAAGGAAGGGGCATTTGAAAAGATAAAAGACAACATCAGTGTGTGAGCAAGGGGAAAGACGATGGCAAGAGCATTAGTTGTGGATGATGAGAAATTGATTGTAAAAGGGATCCGCTTCAGCCTGGAACAGGACGGCATGGAAGTGGACTGTGCATATGACGGGGAAGAGGCCATCAATATGGCCAGAGCGAAGGAGTACGACATCGTGCTGCTGGACGTGATGCTGCCCAAGCACGACGGCTATGAGGTGTGCCAGGCGATCCGGGAATTTTCGGAGATGCCCATCATCATGCTGACGGCCAAGGGGAGCGATATGGACAAGATCCTGGGCCTGGAGTACGGGGCGGACGACTATGTCACCAAGCCCTTCAACATCCTGGAGCTGAAGGCCAGGATCAAGGCGATCATGAGGCGCAACGCCAAGAGAAGCCGGGGAAATCAGAAGCAGGAGAACAAGGTGGTCACCGCCGGCGATCTGAAGATGGACCTGGAGGCCAGGAGAGTGTTTATCGGGGAGCGGGAGATCAACCTGACGGCCAAAGAATTTGACCTTCTGGAGCTTCTGGTCTGCAATCCCAACAAGGTCTACAGCCGGGAGGCCCTCCTGACCTACGTGTGGGGCAACAAGGCTATGGACACCGGGGACGTGAGGACGGTGGACGTCCATGTGCGGCGGCTGCGGGAGAAGATAGAGCCCAGCCCCAGCGATCCCAAGTACGTCCACACCAAGTGGGGCGTGGGATATTATTTTCGCGTGTAGAGGAGTTTGACAGAATGGAATATACAATCAGAGAAGTGAGGACAGAGGACCTTGCGGGGGTGACCGCCCTGGAGGCGGAGTGCTTTCCCGCCGCCGAGGCGGCGGAGGAGGCGTCCCTGAGACAGCGGATTGCGGCGTTTCCCGGGAGCTTTTTTGTGGCGGAGGACGAGGACGGCCGGATCATCGGCATGATCAACGGGGCTGTGACGGACCGCCGCACCATCTGTGACGAGATGTTTGAGGATGCCGGGATGCACCGGGAGGATGGAGCCTACCAGAGCATCTTCGGCCTGGACGTGGCCCCGGATTGGCGCCGCCGGGGAGTGGCGGCCGCCCTCATGGACCGCATGATCCGCGGGGCGAAGGAGGCCGGGCGGCGAGGGCTGATCCTCACCTGCAAGGACCGGCTGATCCCCTACTACGAGAAATTCGGCTACCGGAATCTGGGAGTGTCCGCCTCCGTCCACGGGGGCGCAGTGTGGTACGATATGATTCTGGAGTTTGACCGGACGGAGGCCTCTGGGCCGGCGGCAAACACCTGCGGGGAGTGACGTCTATGCGCATAACCGTGGTGGCAGTGGGAAAGCTGAAGGAAAAATTTTACGAGCAGGCGGTGGCAGAGTACGCCAAGCGCCTGGGCCGCTACTGCAAGCTGGAGATTCTCCAGGTGGCGGACGAGAAGACGCCCGACGGAGCCTCGGAGGCGGCGGAGCGCCAGATCCGGGAGAAGGAGGGAAAGAGAATCCTGGCCCAGATCAAGGACGGAGCCTATGTGATCGCCCTGGCCATCGAGGGGCAGATGCTCACCAGCGAGGGCCTGGCGGAGAAGCTGGGCAGGCTGGGGGTGGAGGGAAACGGCCACCTGGTCTTCGTCATCGGGGGCTCCCTGGGGCTCTCCGACGAGGTGATGCGGCGGGCGGATTACGCGCTGAGCTTTTCCAGAATGACCTTCCCCCATCAGCTGATGCGGGTGGTTCTTCTGGAGCAGATATACAGGGGGTTTCGCATTTTAAACGGGGAACCCTACCACAAGTAGCGAAGGAGGGGGAGTTATGTATCGGATTTCAAATCTGACGGACAACGATGACATCCGGATTGTGGAGACGGCGGGGGCATTTACGGTGATTGAGTACCGCAGGGACTTGAGCGTGTCGCCCCAGTCCGCCATGAACGCCTATTTCTGCGACGCCATGAACGTGCGCAAGCGCCAGGTGATCTGCGAGCTGAGCAAATCGCCGGTGACGGTGCAGGCCGGCGCCATGCAGTGGATGGTGGGAAATGTGAACGCCACCACCGGCATCAAGGGCGTGGGGGACCTGCTGGGGAAGGCGGTGCGCGGGAAGGCCAGCGGGGAGTCCGCCATCAAGCCGGAGTACACGGGGACGGGGACCATGGTGCTGGAGCCCACCTACAAATACCTTCTCCTCCTGGACGTGGGGGAGTGGGGCGGCTCCGTGGTGCTGGAGGACGGGTATTTCCTGGCCTGCGAGTCCAGCTTAAAGCACAAGACGGTGATGCGCACCAACCTCTCCTCGGCGGTGGCCGGGGGCGAGGGGCTCTTCAACCTGGCCCTGGCGGGGAAGGGCATTGTCTGCCTGGAGTCCCAGTCGCCCAAGGAGGAGCTGATCGAGGTGACCCTGGAGAACGATGTGCTGAAGATCGACGGCAGCATGGCGGTGGCCTGGAGCGGCAGCCTGGATTTCACGGTGGAGCGCTCCGGAAAATCCCTGCTGGGCTCCGCAGTGTCCGGCGAGGGGCTGGTCAACGTGTTCCGGGGCACTGGCCGGGTGCTTTTGGCCCCGGTGGACAAGGTGTGACGACAGCGCCGTGTATAAGGGGCAATACGATCAGAGGATAGAGATGTGAGGAGGAATTCCCATGGAGATTCGCTTCGCCCGGGAGACGGACAGCAGGCAGCTGCTGGAGATATACAGACAGTACATAGACACGACGGTGACCTTTGAGTACGTCCTGCCCACCGAGGAGGAATTTGCCGGGCGGATCCGGGAGATCGGCGGGGAGTACCCCTACCTGGTGTGCGAGGAGGGGGGCCGGGCGGTGGGATACGCCTACGCCCACAAGCCCTTTGAGAGGGCGGCCTACCAGTGGGATGCGGAGCTGTCCATCTATCTGGACCGGGAGTACCGGGGAGATGGCCTGGGGAGACGGCTCTACGGGATGCTCATGGAGATCCTGAAGCTCCAGGGGGTGAGAAATGTGTACGGCTGCGTCACCATCCCCAACCCCAGGAGCGAGAGGCTCCACGGCAGCATGGGATTTGAGAAGCTGGGCACCTTTCACCACACCGGCTGCAAGAACGGGCGGTGGGTGGATGTGGCCTGGTATGAGAGACAGATCGGTTCGCTGGATGGGGATCCCCGTCCGGTGACTCCCATCGGGGAGATCGAGGAGGATAAACTGAGAGAAATTCTGAGGGGAAAAGGAGGAACTTTATGATGGAAATGGTGAGACTTGGCAAGACGGAAATCACGGTTCCCAAAAACGGCTTCGGAGCGCTGCCGGTGCAGCGGGTGAGCCTGGAGGACGGGGTGAAGCTCCTGAGAAACGCCTACGAGGGCGGCTTCCGCTTTTTTGACACGGCGAGGGCCTACTCCGACAGCGAGGAGAAGCTGGGGGAGGCCCTGGCGGATGTGAGGGAGCATATCTTCCTGGCCACCAAGACCATGGCCAAGGACGGGGAGGGATTCAAGCGGGATCTGGATGCCTCCCTGAAGCTTTTGAAGACGGACTATATCGACATCTACCAGTTCCACAACCCGTCCTTCTGCCCGAAGCCGGGGGATGGCAGCGGCCTCTATGAGGCGATGGGGGAGGCAAAGCGCCAGGGGGTGGTGCGCCACATCGGCATCACCAACCACCGCATCCACGTGGCCAGGGAGGCCATCGAGTCCGGCCTCTACGAGACGCTGCAGTTCCCCTTCTGCTATCTGGCCACGGACAAGGATCTGGAGCTGGTGGAGATGTGCAAGGAGGCGGACATGGGATTCATCGCCATGAAGGCCCTGTCCGGCGGCCTGATCACCAACTCCGCGGCCGCCTACGCCTACCTGGCCCAGTACGACAACGTGCTCCCCATCTGGGGCGTTCAGAGGCAGAGCGAGCTGGAGGAATTTCTCCGCTATATGGATGAGCCGCCGGCCCTCACGGAGGAGCTTAGGGCTGTCATTGAGGGGGACAGGAAGGAGCTCTCCGGCAATTTCTGCCGGGGCTGCGGCTACTGCATGCCCTGCCCGGTGGGGATTGAGATCAACACCTGCGCCCGCATGAGCCTGCTGATCCGCCGCTCTCCGTCGGACAAGCAGCTCACTGAGAAGGCCCAGGCCATGATGAAGAAGATTGAGAACTGCCTCCACTGCGGAGCCTGCGCGAAGAAGTGCCCCTACGGCCTGGATACGCCCAAGCTGCTGGAGGAGAACTATAAGGACTATCAGGAGATTCTGGCGGGAAAGCCCCTGTGAGGGCAGCCGGATTTGCGGGCTGGATGAGAGAAAAGGAGGGAACCCCATGAGATATCCCCAGGGATTAAAACCCGGCGGAACCATCGGCTTTGTGGCCCCGTCCTTCGGATGCGGGGAGGAGCCGTTTCGCACCATGTTTAAGCTGGCGCAGCAGGCGTTTTTGAGGCGCGGGTACAGGCTGGACCTGGGCCCCAACTGTTACGAGGAGAAGGGAATCGGCATCAGCAACACGCCCCGGGCCTGCGGGGAGGAACTGACGGAGTGGTACTGCCGGAAAGAAAATGACGTCCTCATCTCCTGCGGCGGCGGGGAGCTGATGTGCGAGATCCTGGATTACGTGGACTTTGAGCGGATCCGCAGGGCGGAGCCCAAGTGGTATATGGGCCTCTCCGACAACACCAATTTCACCTTCCTGCTCACCACCCTCTGCGATACGGCGTCCATCTACGGCCCTTGCGCCGGATCCTTCGCCATGAACCCCTGGGATCCGTCCCTGCAGGACGCCTTTGACCTGCTCACAGGGGAAAAGACCTGGGTTCAGGGCTACCCGCTGTGGGAGAAGGGCGGCATGGACATGGAGGAGACCATGAGAAACCGGGATCCGGAAGCCCCCTACAGGCTCACGGAGCCGAAGATTTTGAGGAGCTATGTGGGAGGACGGCCCGCCGCGGGCGGGGAGGAGATCCGCTTCAGGGGAAGGCTTGTGGGAGGCTGCCTGGACTGCCTGGCAAATCTGGCGGGGACCAACTACGACCAGGTGGAGGCCTTCGCCGGCCGGAACCGGGACGAGGGGATCATCTGGTTCCTGGAATCCTGCGACCTGACGGTGATGTCCGTGCGCCGGGCCATCTGGGAGTTAAAACACGCCGGATGGTTCTCCCATGTGAAGGGCTTTCTCATCGGGCGCCCCCTCCACTTCGGGGAGGAGCTCATGGGGCTGGATCAGTACCATGCGGTCCTGGATTTGCTGGAGGAGCTGAATGTGCCGGTGATCATGGACGCGGACCTGGGACATCTCCCGCCGTCCATGCCCATCCTGTGCGGGGCCATGGGGGAAGTGACGGTGCGGGACAGCGATATCCGGATCTGCTATGGAAAAGAATGACGACAGGAACTGCCGGGGCTGCGGAGGATGACATCCCGCAGCCCCCTTTTTGGCGGGTGAAATCTTGAAAAGCCCCATTTCCTGTGATAGAATGGGACTGTTTTTGAGACGATACATAAGAAAAACGGAAGGTGCTGGCAAAATGGGCAAGAAAAATGACAATTACCTGGTGCAGGGGAGTATTCTGGCGGCGGCGGGCATTGTGGTCCGGCTGATCGGGCTGTTTTACAAGGTTCCCATGACCCGGATTCTGGGGGATGAGGGAATCGGATACTACAATACAGCTTATGAGATCTACAACATCGGCCTGATCCTTTCCTCCTACAGCCTTCCCCTGGCGGTGTCCAAGCAGATCGCCAAGAGCCGGGGCGGGAGGAAGAAGGGGGATATCGACCGGGTATTCAACTGCGGCATCGCCTTCGGCGCCGTCACCGGCGGGGTGATGACCGTGCTGCTGATTTTCGGCGCGGACTGGATTGCCTCCAGCATCTTCAACAGCCCGGGCAGCGCCCTTCCCCTGAAGGTGATGGCTCCCACCATCCTGGTCTTTGCGGTGATGGGCGTGTTCCGGGGATTTTTCCAGGGGCGGGGCAACATGATCCCCACCTCCATCTCCCAGATCATCGAGCAGCTGGTCCACGCCGGCGTCAGCATCTGGGCCTCCTATGACTTTATGAAGCGGTTTGCCAGCCAGCCCAACCCCGCCTCCTACGGGGCGGCGGGGGGAACCCTGGGGACGTTTGTGGGCGCCCTGGCGGCGTTTGCCTTCCTGGGGGTGGTGATGATCGCCTACCGCCACGGCCATAAGGGGCGGGAGGGGGAGCGCCACTCCTCCTACCGGCGGGTGGCCATGGGGCTGTTCCTCACGGTGGTGCCCATCATCCTCAGCCAGACGGTGTATCAGCTGAGCGGTTCTGTGGATAACTCCATGTTCGGCCTCATCATGGGTGGAAAAGGCTTCGGCGAGCAGGAGAGAATGGAGCTCCTCGGCATCTACAGCGGCAAGTACCGGCTGCTGACCAACGTGCCGGTGGCCATCGCCACCTCCCTGGGGGCCTCCATGATCCCCAGCATCGTCACATCCAGGGCGATGCAGAAGAACGGGGCGGTGCGCAGAAAGATCTATATGACTATCAAGTTCAACATGCTCATCGCCATTCCCTGCGCGGTGGGCATGGGGGTTCTGGCCTCCCCCATCCTGCAGCTCCTCTTCGGGGACAGCAGGGAGCTGTCCGCCCAGCTGCTGATGATGGGCGCCTCGGCGGTGGTATTTTTCTCCCTGTCCACGGTGACCAACGCGGTGCTCCAGGGGATCGACCTGATGGCCAAGTCCGTGACCCACTCCGCCATCTCCCTGGCGATCCATGTGGTGCTGGTGTACCTGATGCTGGACAAGCTCAACTGGGGAGTCTACGGCCTGGTTTTGGGCAACGTGACCTTCGCCCTGGTGGTCTGCGTCCTGAACTGGATTTCCATCGGCCAGACCATGCGGTACCGGCAGGAGGTGATCACCACGTTCATCCTCCCCGCCGCAGTGTCGGCGGTGATGGGCGCGGCGGCCTTCGGGGTGTACCATCTGGTCTACCTGATCCTTCACTCCAACGCCCTGAGCCTTCTGGTGGCTGTGCCGGCGGCCATGGCTGTGTACGGCGTGGGGATCATAAAGACGCGGGCGGTGCGGCCCAGAGAGCTGAAGGAGATGCCCATGGGCGGGCGCCTTCTGCGCCTCTGCAAAAAGCTGGGGCTGATGTAGGGAGGAGCGCGGCGGGCTGCGAGTGCGGCCGGCGCAGTGAGCCTGCGGGTGCGGCCGGACTGGGCTGCCCGAATACGGGACGAAAGAAATGAGAATGAGAGGAATTGAGAGATGAAGATGGTAGTGCAGCGGGTGACCCGCGCATCCGTGAAGGTGGACGGAGAGATGGTGGGGGAGATCGGCAGAGGATTCCTGGTGCTTCTGGGGGTGCAGGCCTCCGACACGGAGGAGATCGCGGACCGGATGGTGGACAAGATGTGCCGCCTGCGGATTTTCGAGGATGAGAACGGCAAGACGAACCTCTCCCTGGCGGACGTGGATGGGGAAATCCTCATGGTGAGCCAATTCACCCTCTACGCCGACTGCAGGAAGGGGAACCGCCCCAGCTTTGTGAAGGCGGGCCCGCCCGAGATGGCGGACCGGCTCTACGAGTACGCGTCGGACAGATGCCGGCGCTATGTGAAAAAGGTGGCCCAGGGGCGCTTCGGAGCCTACATGGAGGTGAGCCTGGTAAATGACGGCCCCTTTACGGTGGTGCTGGACAGTGAGGAGTTAATCAGATGAGAAGAGAAGTCCGGATGGAGGATATTTCCGACGGAAAGCTTTACAGGGCGGAGGACCTGGTGCGGGCCGGCTGCGGCGGCTGCGAGGGCTGCTCCGCCTGCTGCCGTCATATGGGGGAATCGGTGATTTTGGATCCCCTGGACATATATAACCTGAATATTGGGGCAAAAGTGGGGCTTGGAGAACTATTTTCCCGCTATCTGGAGCTGCATGTGGTGGATGGAGTCATCCTCCCCACCATGAAGATGACGGGGGAGGACGAGGCCTGCGGCTTCCTGAACGAGGAGGGGCGCTGCCGGGTGCACGCCCACCGGCCGGGGCTCTGCCGCCTGTTTCCCCTGGGCCGCTTTTACGAGGACGGGGGATTCCGGTATTTTCTCCAGACGGGGGAGTGCCGGAAGAAGAATCGGTCGAAGGTGCGGGTGAGCCATTTCATCGATATCCCCGATTTGAAGGCCAACGAGGTCTACGTGGCGGACTGGCACTATTTTCTGCTGGACGCGCAGAGGTATGTGCAGGGCTGCGGGGACCAGGAGCGGGCAAAGCAGGTGAACCTGGAGATTCTGAACCGGTTTTTCCTCACCCCATACCAGGGCGGGAGAGATTTTTACGGGCAGTTTTATGAGCGGTTTCAGGCGATTCAGAAGATGAGAGAGGAGTGGAGACGGTGAGGCGGTACGCGGCCCCCATGGAGGGGATCACCGGATATGTATATCGGAACGCCCATCACCGGGTGTTCGGCGGGGTGGATCGGTATTTCACCCCTTTTTTGTCCCCGGGAAAGAAGCGGGGACTGCGCTCCCGGGAGCTGAACGACGTGCTGCCGGAGCACAATGAGGGGGTCCCGGTGGTGCCCCAGATTCTCACCAACGACTGGGAGGATTTCCTGCACACGGCGGAGATTCTCAGGGAGTTCGGGTATGAAGAGGTGAACCTGAACCTGGGCTGTCCCTCCGGGACGGTGGCAGCCAAGAAGCGCGGGGCCGGATTCCTGGGGTACCCGGAGGAGCTGGACCTCTTTCTGGGGAGAATCTTTGACGGCACGGATATGGGGATCTCGGTCAAGACCAGGATCGGCGTGGAGAGGCCGGAGGAGTTTGAGCGGCTCCTGGCCATTTACCGGAAATATCCCCTGCGAGAGCTCATCGTCCACCCCAGGGTGCTGAGGGACGGGTACGCCAACACGCCGGACCTGCCGGCCTTTCTGCAGGCGCTGGAGGACTCCCCCTTTCCCGTCTGTTACAACGGGGATCTGTTCAGCAGGGAGGCGGCCCGGGAATTTTCCAGGTGCTTCCCCCAGGCGGAGAGGGTCATGTTCGGCCGGGGGCTCATCGCGGATGCGGGGCTGGCGGAGGGGCTGGCCGCCGAGGAGCGGGGAGAGAGGGATCCGGGGATGACGGCGGAGCGCTTTCGGGAATTTCACAGGGAGATTCTCCGGGGCTACTGCCGGATCATGTCCGGGGACCGGAACGTGCTGTTCAAGATGAAGGAGCTCTGGTTTTACATGCTTCGCCTCTTCCCGGACAGCGAATCCTACGGGAAGAAGATCCGGAAGGCGGACACGGTGGCGGAGTACAGCCTGTGGGTGGAGAAGCTCCTGAGAGAGCGGGAGATTCTGCCGCAGGCCCCAGAAATTGCCCTTCCATTTTCTTTCAAAATAGGATAAAATGAAATTCAATCCATTATATCGGAAGAAGGAGAAAGAGGAGACCATGAGGATCGGTATTATAACAGACAGCAACAGCGGGATCACCCAGAGCCAGGCGAAGGAGCTGGGGATCCATGTGCTTCCCATGCCGTTTATGATCGACGGGGAGACCTATTACGAGGATATAGATTTGACCCAGGAGCAGTTCTATGAAAAGCTGGGCACCGGGGCGGACATCTCCACCTCCCAGCCCACGCCGGAGTCGGTGACCGGGCTCTGGGACCGGCTTTTGGAGGAGTATGACCAGCTGGTTCACATCCCCATGTCCAGCGGACTCAGCAGCTCCTGCCAGACGGCCATGGCGCTGGCCCAGGACTACGAGGGGAAGGTGTTCGTGGTGAACAACCACCGGATCTCCGTGACCCAGCGCCAGTCCGCCCTGGACGCCAAGATGCTGGCGGAGGCGGGAAAGACGGGGGAGGAGATCCAGAAGATTCTCTACGACACCCGCTATGAATCCAGCATCTACATCACCGTGGATACCCTGAAGTATCTGAAGAAGGGCGGCCGGATCACCCCGGCGGCGGCAGCTCTGGGCACGCTTCTGCGGATCAAGCCGGTGCTCACCATCCAGGGGGAGCGGCTGGACGCCTTCGCCAAGGCCAGAACCATGAAGCAGGCCAAGGACATCATGCTCACCGCCCTGAAGAAGGACCTGGAGGAGCGCTTCCACGACAAGGATTGCCGCAAAACTTGGCTCCAGATCGCCCACACGGCCAACGGGGAGGCGGCGGAGCTTCTGAAGAAGGAGATGGAGGAGATGTTTCCGGGGGTGAGCGTCCATGCGGATCCCCTGTCCCTGAGCGTGGCCTGCCACATCGGACCGGGGTCCCTGGCGGTGGCCTGCTCCAAGATGCTGGAAGTGTAAGCGATGAGAAGATGGTGGAGCTGGCTGAAGAAGAAGCTGAGCATGCGGATGGTTCTGTTCGCCATGCTGTTTGTCATGGGGGTTCTGCCCATGCTGATTCAGGGGCGGCTGCTTCTCACGTCCCTGAGCAAGAGTCAGATCGAGACCAGGATTCTGGACATTCAGAATCAGGCTCTGATTCTGAGCAACCGCCTGACCCAGTCCGGATATCTGGGAAGCGAGGTGACGGACACGGTGCTGGACAGCCAGATGGATGTGCTGGCGGACGTGTTCAACGGGCGGATCGTGGTGGTGAATGAGGATTACCGGATCATCCGGGATACCTTCCGCCTGGCGGAGGGGAAGTACCATGTCTCCGAGGAGGTGATCCGCTGCTTCCGGGGGGAGACGAGCAGTGAGTACAACAGCGGCAAGCACTACATCATCGAGACCTTCCCCATCTACAGTCAGGGATCGGACGGGGAGATCGACGGGGTGCTGCTGGTGACGGCCTCCACGGCCTCCATCCTGAACCTGATGGATGTGGTGGGGGAGAAGATCACCATGTTCGAGGTGATGGCCCTGATCGTGATCATCGCGGCCATTTTTCTGGCGGTGCGGCTGTACCTGCAGCCGGTGTACGCCTTCCGCAGGGGGCTGGGGAAGATCGCCCAGGGGGATGCGGAGACCATCCGGGTGGAGGATTACCGGGAGCTGCGGGAGATGTCCGAATCGGTGAGCCAATCCTTCGCCAAGCTGCGGGAGGTGGACAATTCCAGGCAGGAATTTGTCTCCAACGTGTCCCACGAGCTGAAGACCCCCATCACCTCCATCCGGGTGCTGGCGGACTCCCTCATGTCCATGGAGGACGCGCCGGTGGAGCTCTACCGGGAGTTTATGAACGATATCTCCGACGAGATCGACCGGGAGAGCAAGATCATCGACGACCTTCTGACCCTGGTGAAGATGGACAAGTCGGCGGCCCAGGTGATGAACATCGGCCAGGTGAATGTGGGGGCTCTGCTGGAGCTGATCTTAAAGAGGATCCGCCCCATCGCCAAGAAGCGGAATGTGGAGCTGACCCTGGAGACCATCCGGGAGGTGACCGCCGAGGTGGACGAGGTGAAAATGTCCCAGGCCTTCACCAACCTGGTGGAGAACGCGGTGAAATACAACCGGGAGGACGGCTGGGTCCGGGTGGTCCTGGACGCCGACCACAAATTCTTCACCGTGAAGGTGGCGGACTCTGGGATTGGCATCCAGGAGGAGTTCCAGACCAGGATCTTTGAGCGATTCTACCGGGTGGACAAGGCCAGATCCAGGGAGACCGGGGGAACGGGTCTGGGCCTCGCCATCACCAGAAATATTATTCAGATGCACCGGGGGACGATCCAGGTGCAGAGTACGGAGGGGGAGGGGACGGTGTTCACCGTGAGGATTCCCCTGACGTACATCTCCCAGAAGGAGGTGCCGGGTGGAAAATAAAAAGACAAGCGTATTTGCGGTGCTTCTGCTCCTCCTGGCGCTGGCAGCCCTGGCGGCCGGCTGCGGGGGGAGGACGGCGGACCCGTCCCGGGGAACGCCGGAGGAGGGCGTGTTTCAGATCTACTACCTGGACGCCTCCGGGACGGTGCTCACCCCCAATGAATACCGGACGGAGACCCAGGATACGGACCTTCTCATCGCCGAGCTGATGGATCAGCTGCGCACGGTCCCCAACGATCTGGACAGCCAGTCGGCCATCCCGGAGCGGGTGGAGTACAGGGATTTCCGCCGGGAGGAGATGGTGGTCTACCTGCTCTTCAGCGACTCCTACAACGCCATGAGCCGGGATCAGGAGATCCTGTGCCGGGCAGCCCTGGCCAAGACCCTGACCCAGGCGCCGGGGGTGAACTACATCAGCATTCTGGCGGGGGAACAGCCCATTTTGAACGCCAAGGGGCAGCCGGTGGGGATGATGGCCGGCGGCGATTTCATCGACAGCGTCAGCGACGTCAACGCCTACGAGCGCACGGTGCTCACCCTGTATTTCACGGATGAGAAGGGGGAGCGGCTGTACCCGGAGACCAGGGAGGTGGTGCACAACACCAACACGTCCATGGCCCAGCTGGTGCTGGAGGAGCTGATCTCCGGGCCGGAGAGCTTTTCCCTGTGCCCGACCGTGCCGGAGGACACCCGGCTTCTCAACGTGACGGTCAACGACAATGTGTGCTACATCAACTTTGACGAGAATTTTCTCAGGGGCAGCGGCAGCCTGGCGGTGGCGGACTACATCCCCATCTACTCCATCGTCAACTCCCTGGCGGAGGCGGCGGGGATCAACCGGGTGCAGATCGCTGTCAACGGATCGGTCAATGTGAAATTCCGGGATTCCATCTCTCTGGAGTCTCCCTTTGAGAGGAACCTGGACTACATAGGAGGAGAATAAAATCAGACGTCCGCTGGTATTTCTTGCAGGGGGATTCGTACTTGGAGAGGTATTGGCTCTGCATGCGGCGGAAATGGCTGTCCTGCTGACGGTGTATCTGTCGGCGGCGGCCTGTTTGGAGTGCAGAAAGAACAGGAGCCTGTGGATCGGGTTCCTGTTCCTTTTTATGGCCCTGGGCTTCTGGAGAATGGAGGGAGCCAGGGCGGAGGCGGACCGGATGCGGGAGATGGGGCTTGCGGAGGCCGGACTGCAGAGGATCTCGGGGATTGCGGGGGGATTGGAGGAGAAGACCTACGGCTGGGGGACGGAGCTTCTGGAGGCCAGGCTGGAGCCATCCGGGGAGGAGCTGGGGACGGTGTCCGTCTTTTTCGAGGCTGGACCCGGGTTTGAGGCCGGGGACCGGATTCTGGTGTCCGGGGAGCTGGCCCCCTACGCCCCGGCCTCCAACCCCGGGGAGTTCGACTACCGCGCTTACTATGACTCCCGGGGCATGTACTGGAAAGCGTCGGCGGAGAGCTGGGAGCGGCTGCCCGGGGGCAGTCCCCTGCGGCGGATGCTGGGCAGGATCCGGGAGCACAGCGCGGGGGTTCTGGACGCCTGCGCCGGGGAGAACGCGGGCATTTTCAAGGCGATGCTCCTGGGGCTTAAAGGGGACATCCCCGACGAGGTGTACGCCCTGTACCAGGAGAGCGGGATCTCCCACCTGCTGGCCATCAGCGGCCTCCACGTCTCCATGCTGGGGATGGGATTTTACGGGCTCTTGGGGCGGCTGGGCATGGGAAAACGGCCCCAATCGGTCCTGGCGGCGGGGTTCATGGTCCTCTACGGGGTGATGACCGGATTTTCCCCCTCCACCAGGCGGGCGGTGATCATGTTTCTGGCGTCCATGGCATCCGGCTGGGCGGGGAGAACCTATGACCTGCCCTCCGCCCTCTCCCTGGCGGCCCTGGCGATCCTCTGGAGAAATCCCCAGGTCCTGACCCAGGGCGGCGTCCAGCTCTCCTTCCTGGCGGTGGGGGGAATCGGGGCCTTAAACAGGGCCATGGAGGGGGCCGGCCTGTGGAAGAGCCGGGCGGGAAAGGTGCTGGGGAGCGGACTGGCGGTCCAGTTTGCCACCTACCCGGCGGTGGCGTGGCATTTCTTCGTGTACCCGCCCTACAGCATTTTCCTCAACCTGCTGGTAATCCCCATGATGACCTATGCCATGGTGTCGGGCCTTCTGTGCCTGGCCCTGGGGAGCGTGAGCCTTTCCCTGGGAAAGCTCTGCGTGGGCGGCGGGTACTATATCTTGAAGTGCTATGAGGCTCTCTGCGCCCTGTGGGGGCGGCTGCCGGGGAGCAGCCTGGTGATCGGGAGGCCGGCGCTCTGGCAGATTGCCGCCTACGGGGTGGTCCTGGGGGCCGCTGTCCTCCTTGCGGGGCGGCTGAGGAGAAAGGGGCTCTGGCTGGCGGGGAGTACCGCCCTGCTGTTTTTCATGCTCTTTCCCCTTCCCAGGGGCGGACTCTCCGTCACCTACCTGGATGTGGGGCAGGGGGACGGGATTGTGGCGGAGGCGGGGGCGTGCCGGATCCTGTTTGACGGGTGGAGCAGCGATGAGAAGAGCGTGGGGGAGCAGGTGCTGACGGCCTATCTCCACTCCCGGGGGATCCGCTCCCTGGACTACGCCGTGGTGAGCCACTGCGACGGGGATCACATAAGCGGGCTTGAGACTCTGCTGGCGAGCGGGGCGGTGGAAATCGGAACCCTGGCCCTGCCGAAGGCGGGGGCGGGGGAGGAGGCCTGGGAGGAATTGGCGTCCCTGGCCAGGGAGAAGGGGGTGCGGGTGGTGTCCATGGAGGCGGGGGACCAGATCCAGGCGGGGAAACTCACCCTGAGCTGCCTGTACCCCTTTGAGGGGGCGAAGCTGCCGGCGGACAGAAACGAGAGGTCCCTGGTGGTGAAGCTGGAGTACGGGGAGGCGTCGTTTCTGTTCACCGGGGACATTGGCGCAGCCTGCGAGGAGGAGATGCTGAAAAATCCCGCTGTGCGGCGGGCCCTGGCGGGCTGCACGGTGCTGAAGGTGGCCCACCACGGCTCCGCATCCTCCAGCAGCGAGGCGTTTCTGGAGGCGGTGCGGCCAAAGTACGGGGTGATCTCCTACGGGGCGGGGAACTCCTACGGCCACCCGGCCCCGGAGACGGTGGAGCGGCTCTCCGAGGCGGGGGTGAGAGTCCTTGAGACAGCCAGGGGCGGGGCGGTGACCGTTTGCACGGACGGGAGAAGCCTGGAGGTGAAAACCTTCTTGTCCGCCCCCTGATTTTGGGGTATAACTATAGTACGAGATTTTGCTGGCAGTACGAGATTTTGCTGGGCGCCTGGGGGATTGGCGGGAAAGGAAGAGACATGCAGACATTGAACAGGGATCTGAAAGAGGGAAATTTCCGGAAGGTCTACCTCCTCTTCGGGGAGGAGGATTTCCTGAAAAAGAGCTATAAAAACCGCCTCCGGGAGGCCATCACCGGCGGGGACTCCATGAACTACAACTATTTTGAAGGGAAGGGGCTGGATGTGAAGGAGATCATCAGCCTGGCGGACACCATGCCCTTTTTTGCGGAGCGCAGGCTGATTTTGCTGGAGGACACGGGATTTTTTAAGAGTGCGGCGGGGGAGGAGCTGGTGACCTACCTGCCCCTGATGCCGGACAGCACCTGCGTGATCTTTGTGGAGTCCGAGGTGGACAAGCGCAATCGGCTGTACAAGAAGGTGAAGGAGCTGGGCTATGCGGCGGAGCTCTCCCGGCAGGACGCCTCCCAGCTGGCCCGCTGGGCCGGCGGGATCTTGGCCCGGGACGGAAAGAAGATCACCGGGCGCACCATGGAGCAGTTTCTGGCGGCGGCGGGGGACGATATGGAGAACATCCGCATGGAGCTGGAGAAGCTGATCTGCTATGTGGGGGATCGGGAGGTGGTGACGGACGCGGACGTGCAGGCCATCTGCACCGTCCATGTGAACAGCAGGATTTTTGAGATGGTGGCGGCCATCGTGGCGGGGGAGACGAAAAAGGCCATGGACCTCTACGAGGATCTGCTGACCCTGAAGGAGCCGCCCATGCGCATCCTCTACCTCATCGCCCGCCAGTTCAACCAGATTCTTCAGGTGAAGGAGCTGATGGGGCAGGGGATGGACCGGCAGACCATCGCCTCCCGGCTGAAGATGCAGCCCTTTGTGGTGGGGAAAACCATGCCCCAGGCCAGGGCCTTCACCAGGGAGCAGATTCTCTCCTACGTGAACCTCTGCGTGGAGTCGGAGGAGGCGGTGAAGACCGGAAGGCTCCAGGACCGGCTGGCGGTGGAGCTTTTGATCGCCAGAAAATACCGATGAGGGGAGAGGCATCAAAAAAGTGTGCGCTTCTGCGCACACTCGCGCCGGAGCGCGGTTGCGTCAGCAA
>MHCFR05601__coassemble_871_pt1 | contig 32293 bp, 30 predicted proteins | sample MHCFR05601__metabat2_high_PE_003 | metagenome-assembled genome bin MHCFR05601
CGAGATCCAGAAGATGAAAGAGGCTTATTATTACTTTATCCAGTTCGATGGCGATTCCGTATGCCCCAATGAGGTAGAAGCTCATGTGCGCATTATGGAGCCGGTTATCAGATACTTATGCGTAAGACAGGATGCGTAATAGATAAGAAAGAGTGATCGTATGAATAGAGTCATCTTAATGGGAAGGCTTACCAGAGACCCGGAACTGAGATATTCTCAGGGCGAGCGCTCCATGGCCATCGCCAGATATACCCTGGCAGTGGACCGCAGAGGGCGCAGAAGCCAGAGCCAGGACGGTTCCGAGCAGACGGCAGACTTCATCCCCTGCGTGGCCTTTGACCGCGCCGGAGAGTTCGCCGAGAAGTATTTCCGCCAGGGCATGAGAGTGCTCGTGTCCGGAAGAATCCAGACGGGAAGCTACACCAACAGAGACGGTCAGAAGGTTTATACCACAGAAGTAATCGTAGACGATCAGGAATTTGCAGACAGCAAGGGAGCCGCCGCAGACATGGGCGGATACCGTCCTGCTGCAGCCCCGGCACCGGCACAGAGGCCGACGCCCTCCAGCGCAATCGGCGATGGATTCATGAATATTCCTGACGGGGTGGAGGACGAGGGTCTTCCGTTTAACTAAGTATTCAAGGAGGTAACGCAAAATGGCTTTCAATAAGAACGACAAGGCTGACGGTTCCAAAGTGAGAAGAGGCGGTATGCGCAGAAGAAAAAAAGTCTGCGTATTCTGCGGTGAGAAGAACGGAGTCATCGACTACAAGGATGTAAACAAGTTAAAGAGATACGTTTCCGAGAGAGGAAAGATCCTTCCCAGAAGAATCACCGGAAACTGCGCAAAGCACCAGAGAGCTCTGACGGTTGCCATCAAGAGAGCACGTCATCTGTCCCTGATGCCGTACACCTGCGAGTAATTTTTACCGCATTTACGGACGCTGTATCGAAGGGCGCTCCGGGAGCCTTGGGCTTTCGGAGCGCCTTTTTTGCTGTGAAAATCCCCCTTTTTAACGGTTTCGTAACCGTCGGATTTTGCCGGCGGGCAGGCAGGCCGGAAGAGGAAAAATGTCCGTACTGTGCGGAATAGTTGCAAAAAAACGCAAAAAAATAGAATATTGTACGCCATATACGCACAATTGTTTTCTTATTGCGTATCTTTTGGGAACTGTTTGGTAAATATGCACGAAAAAAAGTGCTTGACATTTTGAAAACTATTTGTTTATAATATAGCAAACAATTTAACAACGGACAGGAGAAGATCAAAGGCGATATAGGGAAAAGTATGTATCGCTGTTTTTTTTAAAAGAACTGTTTAGTTTTTTAAAGTGTAATTATATTACACTGCTAAAGCACAAAGCTGTCCGGAGGAGAATTATTTGCAATTATGAAAAATGTGATGAGGGAAGGAGAGATGACTATGAAAAAAAGACGTTTAGTAGCCCTTGCGACGGCGGCGATTATGGCGCTGTCCATGGCAGCCTGCGGAGGCGGCTCTTCCACCACCGAGACGACGGCGGCAGGAGGAGATGCAGCCACGGAGACCACGGGAGCAGGGCTGACGCCTGACGCGAGCTCTGAGGGACAGGAGCTGGCAGGCTCCATCAAGATCGGTGATCTCGAGGCTGAGCCGGTAGACGGAGGAACCCTGGTGGTATCCATGCCGTCCGCACCCAGAACCATGGATCCCGCCCAGTATACCACCGTATACGAGAGCGCAGTTATGTACAGCGTTCTGGATACCCTGTTCATCTGGAATGAGGATTACACGGATATACTTCCGAACCTGGTTACCGACTATACGGTGAGCGAGGACGGACTGAGCTACACCATGACTCTGAGAGACGACGTATACTTCCAGGACGGACAGTACGTCAAGGGCCGCAAGATGACGGCTGAGGACGTTAAGTACTCCCTGGAGAGAAGTAAGGAAGAGTCCCCCACCGACCGTGTATGCCGCGACTTCTTCGACTATGTGGAGGTTGTCAGCGACACCGAGTTCATCATCCACATGACATCCCCGGCAGGACCGTTCCTCAACCAGCTGGCTGAGGTTGGAAGCGCCATCGTTCCCAAGGAGGAAGTTGAGGGATGGGGCGATGACTTCGGTTCCCACATCGTCGGCTCCGGCCCCTTCATCCTGAAGGAGGTTGTGACGGACGAGAGAGTGGTTCTGGAGAAGAACCCCAACTACTGGGGCGAGGCTCCTCACGTTGACGGCGTTGAGTTCCGCATCGTGACCGACTCCAACCAGGCCATCAACGCAGTGCAGACCGGCGAGGTTGACATCGCCATGTACCTGTCCGGCGAGGCCATCACCAGAGCGAAGGATGCGGGCATGCTCCTGCAGATCCCGGGCTCCGGCATTACATACGTTCGCTTTAACCTGCAGCAGGGTCCCACCGCTGATCCCAAGGTCCGCGAGGCTCTGACCATGGCGGTTGACATCGACTCTATGGTGGCAGGCATTTACCAGTACGGCGAGGGCACCAGAGCGTATCAGCCGCTGACGGCTTACTCCTGGGGCTACAAGGCCGAGAACAACGATCTGGTTCCCGCCTACGATCCGGAAGGCGCCAAGGCGCTTCTGGCAGAGGCCGGATATCCCGATGGATTTGATATGACCCTCTACATCGCCAGCACCACCTCCCGTGAGAAGATGGCGCAGATGCTTCAGTACTACTGGGGCGAGATCGGCGTAAACCTGGAGATCGTTTCCTCCACCATGGCCGAGTGGTCCGCTTCCGTTGTTGACTCCTGGCAGTCCGACGCGGTGAACAGCTACGGCGTGAGCTGGAACAGCAACCCGGATCCCTACGGATATCTGGATAAGTTCTTCAACACCCAGACCATCCACGCTTCCTCCAACGCCGGCGGATACACCAACGAGGAGATCGACGCCAAGCTGGTTGAGGCATTCTCCCTCACCGATCAGGAAGAGAGAACCGCCGTCTACGACGAGATCATGAAGCAGGTGATGAGTGAGTACACCGGTCTCTACTACGCGTATGAGTGCAGAAACTGGGCGGTTTCCGAGAGAGTCAACGACGCGATCCTTCGCGCCGACAGCCAGATGATAGTAACCTCTCCGTTCAACAATGTCTGGCTTGCACAGTAACATTTGACGAGAACAGGCAGGCAGCAGCCTGAGTGAAGAATGCAGAGAGGCAGAGAGAAAAAATGCTCCCTGCCGTCTCTGCTTCTCTTTTGCCTGGCGGGAGGCTGCCGCAGCCGCACTGTGCACACTTTATTTGATGTCGCCGCGCAAAGCGGTATGTTCATTTAGAAAAGAGGAATTTGTATGGCAAAACTGATCTTGAAGAGGATCCTGCAGATGATCCCTACACTGCTCATCGTAGTGACCATCACCTTCTGCCTGACCAGAATGCTTCCCGGAGATCCGGCGGTGGCAATCCTGGGAATTGAAGCCACAGATGAGGACATCGCCAACCTGCGGGCGGAGATGAACCTGGATAAGAGTCTGCCGGAGCAGTACGCTTTATATCTGGGCGATCTGGCAAAGGGTGATTTCGGCTATTCTTACAGCTACAGACAGGATGTGCTGGGACTGATTATTTCACGTATCCCCAACACCATCTCCCTGACCCTGGTGGCCCTGGCCATCGCGGCCACCATAGGAACCACTCTGGGGATCCTGGCGGCCGTCAAACAAAATACCATTGTGGACTACGTCGTAATGCTTCTGGCCTTGGTGGGCGTGTCGCTCCCCAACTTCTGGCTGGCCCTGATGCTGGTGCTGCAGTTCTCCGTAAAGATGAACCTGCTGCCGGTAATGGGAATGGGTGATATGAGCAAGGGAATCGGGGATGTGATCAGTCACATGATCCTGCCCTGCCTCTGCCTTGCGTCAACCCCCATGGCCACCTTTGCCAGAACCATCCGTTCCAGCATGGTGGAGACCCTGAGCAGCGATTACGTGCGCTGCCTGCGGGCCAGAGGCGTGAGGGAGTGGAAGGTAATCTGCCTTCACAGCTTAAAGAACGCCCTGCCGCCCCTGGTGACGGTTCTGGGCCTTCAGATCGCCGGCACCTTCACGGGAGCCATCATCACGGAGGGCATCTTCTCCTGGCCTGGCATGGGAACCATGATCAACACAGCAATCAACAACCGGGACTATTCCCTGATTCAGGGCGCAGTGCTCTTTTCCGCCATTATGTTTGTGTTCTGCAATATGCTGGTGGATATTGCGTATATGGTGCTGAACCCGAAGGTTAAAGGAGCGTGATTCGTATGCCGGAGAAGAAGAGACAGGATATGCTTGGCCGCGAGGCCAATATGGCCATCCTCAAGAAGGAGAGGAAGGCCAACAATGCTTGGAATAAATTAAAACGGAACCGGTCTGCGGTCCTCGGTTTTGTCATCGTGTGCGTGATGGTGTTCCTGGCGGTGTTCGCGCCCCTGCTGGCGCCCTACGACCCCAACGCCATCGCCCCCGCCATCCCCTACAAGGGAATCGGATTCCCGGGGCACCTGCTGGGCACGGATGATCTGGGCAGAGACATTCTCTCCCGCATCCTCTACGGCGCGCGGGTATCCCTGATTGTAGCCGTGGGCGCCACCATCGTGGGCGCCGTGATCGGCGTTCTCATCGGACTGCTGGCCGGATATTTCGGCGGTTGGCTGGATGTGGTTCTGATGAGATTTATGGACGGTATGTTTTCCTACCCGTTCATTCTGTTAGCCATGATTCTGATCACCGTCCTTGGAAACGGCATCTGGAACGTGATTCTGGCCATCGGTATCGCCAATGTGCCCAGCTTCGCCCGGGTGACCAGGGGCCAGGTGGTGATTGTGAAGGAGGAGGAATACTGCAACGCCTGCCGGGTGGTGGGTGTGTCGGATATCCGGCTGCTGTTCCTCCACATTCTTCCCAACTGTGTATCCCAGATTATCGTGTACGCGACCCTTCGTGTGGCCAGCGCCATCATCTCTGAGGCGTCTCTGAGCTTCCTGGGCCTGGGAATCGCGCTTCCCACAGCATCCTGGGGAAGTATTCTGCGGGTTGGCCGTGAGTGCCTGACCACAGCACCTCATGTGGCGACGACGGCCGGACTCTTTATTCTTGTGACGGTAATCGGATTCAATCTGCTGGGCGACGGCATCCGCGACATCATGGATCCGAAGATGAAGCAGTAGGAGGGACGTCTATGAGCGAAAACAACGATGTAATCTTAAAAGTAGAAGGACTGAAAACCTATTTTTATCAGGCCAGCGGCGTGACCAAGGCGGTGGACGGCGTGAGCTTTACCTTAAAGCAGGGCGAGACCATGGGAATCGTGGGCGAGTCCGGCTCGGGAAAGAGCGTGACCAGCTCCTCCGTGATGCGCCTGATGCCTTCCAAGACGGCCAAGATCGTGGAGGGCAGCATCACCTTCGAGGGGATTGACCTGTTAAAGCTCTCCCAGAAGGATCTGTTAAAGTTCCGGGGAGACGAGTGCTGCATGATTTTCCAGAACCCCATGACCTCCCTGGACCCGGTGTTCAAGATCGGCCACCAGATGGTGGAGATGATCCGGGAGCACCACAAGGTGAGCAAGAAGGAGGCCTGGAAGCAAGCGGTGGAGGCCTTGAAGCTGGTGGGCATCCCCGAGGCGGAGAAGCGGATGGAGGCGTACCCCCACGAGCTCTCCGGCGGTATGTGCCAGCGCGTGATCATCGCCATGGCCGTCTGCGGCAACCCGAAGCTGATCATCGCCGACGAGCCCACCACCGCCCTGGATGTGACGGTGCAGGCCCAGGTGCTGGAGCTCCTGAAGGATCTTCAGGACAAGATGAATACGGCCATTCTTCTGATCACCCACAACCTGGGCGTGGTCTGGGAGATGTGCGACACGGTGATGGTGATGTACGCCGGCAACACGGTGGAGTACGCGGACACCAAGACTCTTTACAAGGAGCCGCTGCACCCCTACACCTGGGGACTTCTGGACTCCATGCCGAAGCTCAGCAGCTCCTCCAAAGAGGCCCTTGTGACCATCCCTGGAACGCCGCCGGATCTGCGGCTGACGGGCTACTGCTGCAACTTCTATAACCGGTGTCCCTACGTGCAGGACATCTGCCGGGAGGCTGTGCCGCCCCTGGTGGAGGTGAAGCCGGGACATTTTGTGGCCTGCCACAGACAGAACGGCGAGAAACAGCTGAAGAGAGGGGAGGTAAATGGAGATGGAAGATAAGAAAGTCATTATGCAGGTGGAAAACCTGAATAAAGAGTTTGTGATCCATGGCAAGAAGCTCATGGAGCCCAAGAAAATGCTCCACGCCCTCAGCGACGTCTCCTTCGAGATCTATGAGGGGGAGACCCTTGGAATCATCGGCGAGTCCGGCTGCGGAAAATCTACCCTGGGCCGCTGCCTGGTGCAGCTGCACAAGCCCACCTCCGGGACGATCCTCTACAAAGGCGAGGATCTGTGGCAGATGACCGGCGAGAAGCGCCGGAATGCCCGGAGAAACATCCAGATGATTTTCCAGGATCCCTACTCTTCCCTGGATCCCAGGAAGACGGCCTCCTACTCCATTGAGGAGGCCATGAAAGTGCACGGCCTGGGCGAGAACTCCAGAGAGCGCCATCAGCGGGCCCTGGAGGCTCTGCAGGAGGTGGGACTGGACGTTCAGCACATGGAGCGCTACCCCCACGAGTTCTCCGGCGGACAGAGACAGAGGGTGAACATCGCCAGAGCCCTGTCCATCTCACCGGAACTCATCGTCTGCGACGAGCCGGTATCCGCCCTGGACGTTTCCATCCAGGCTCAGGTTATCAACCTGTTCAAGAAGATCCAGCAGGAGAGAAAGCTGACCTACGTTTTCATCTCCCACGACCTGGGCATCATCAAATACATCAGTGACCGGATCATCATCATGTATCTGGGACGGATCATGGAGACCTACACGGCCCATGGAATTTACTCCAACCCCCTTCATCCCTACACGAAGGCGCTTCTGTCGGCCATTCCGCCGGAGAGCCCCTTTGAGAAGAAGGAGAGAATGCCCCTGCACGGCGACATCCCCAGCCCCATCGGGGATCAGGTGGGCTGTCCTCTGGCCAGCCGCTGCCCCAACTGTACAGAGCGGTGCAAGAAGGAGATTCCCAAGCTGAAGGATGTGGGCGACCACCACATGGTGGCCTGCTTCCTGTACGAGTAGGAGATATACGAGGAGATAGGAGGCGTTTTTCATGGAGAGAGCACAGCAGCTGGCGCAGATGACGGCGAAGCACAGAGAGCGGATCGTCGGGACGGCGGATTACATCTGGGAGAACCCGGAGACGGGCTACCGGGAGTGGAAGACCTCGGCGTATATGGAAAAGCAGTTTCGCGAGCTGGGCTATGAGCCGGTGATGGCGGGAAATATCCCCGGCTTTTACGCGGATCTGGACACGGGGAGACCTGGCCCGAAGGTGGCCATCCTGGGGGAGCTGGATTCCCTGATTGTGAGAAATCACCCGGACGCCGACCCGGAGACGGCGGCGGTCCACGCCTGCGGGCACAACGCCCAGTGCGCCACCCTGGTGGGGGTGGCCGCAGCGTTTAAGGAGCCGGGGGCACTGGACGGGATGTGCGGTTCCATCCGCTTCATCGCGGTCCCGGCGGAGGAGCTCATCGAGCTGGGCTACCGGGAGGAGCTGAGGAAGAAGGGCGTCATCCGCTACTACGGCGGCAAGGTGGAGTTCATCTACCGGGGCTACCTGGACGGGGTGGATATGGCCATGATGATCCACTCCGGCAGCCTGAAGGATGGGAAGAGCTTAAACATCAACGCCGGCTGCAACGGCTGCGTCACCAAGAACATTCTCTTCAAGGGTGTGTCCGCCCACGCCGGCGGGGCGCCGGAGCAGGGGGTCAACGCCCTCTACGCCGCCACCTGCGGCTTAAACGCGGTGAACGCCATCCGGGAGACCTTCGTGGACGGGGAGCACATCCGCTTCCACCCCATCATCACCGAGGCGGGACTGGCGGTGAACGCCATCCCGGAGGCTGCGAAGGTGGAGAGCTATGTGAGGGGCGCCTCCTACGAGAGCATTTACAAATATAACAAGAAGGTGAATCTGGCCCTGGCGGGCGCGGCGGCCTCCATCGGCTGCCGCCTGGAGTTAAACGACCGGCCGGGGTACTTCCCCTTAAACAACGATCCCCTCATGTCCGACGTGGTGCAGGCAGCCATGGAGGCGGTGGCCGGGCCGGACAGCGTGGACCGGAATGAAAACTGGGGCACCGGCTGCACGGATATGGGGGATGTGTCAGCCATCATGCCGGCGGTTCACCCCCACGCCTCCGGGGCGGTGGGCACGGGCCACGGCTGCGACTACTACATCCAGGACAAGGAGCTGGCCTGCGTGCGGCCCGCCCAGTGTCTGGCGGTGGCGGCGGATATGCTGCTGACGGACGGGGCGGCCCTGGCAAAGAAGGTGCTGGCGGAGTCCAAGCCCTATTTTAAGTCCAAGGAAGAGTACCTGGCGGCCATCGACAGGCTGGAGATGAGCAAAGAGGCGGTGCGCTACAACGATGACGGGACAGTGACCCTGGATTTCTGCGGCTGACCGATGATTTTGGGGGATTGAGATGGATAAGAAAATTGCATTTTTTGATATCGACGGGACGCTGATCAACGTGCCCACGGGGCTGATGAGCCCGACGGAGGAGACGATCCGGGCGCTGAACCAGTTCCAGGCCCAGGGAAACCTGATCTTTGTGGCCACTTCCAGAGGAGCCCTGCCGTTTCAGGCGGACGATCTCCACTTCGACGGCTTTGTGGGGGAGGACGGGCACTATATCGTCTATGACGGCCAGGTGCTGATCAACGACCTCTTCACCGCCGACGAGGTGAGGCGGCTGATAGAGGTGTTCCAAAAATACGACGGCCGCTGCATGTATCACAGCCATCAAAACAGCTGGTGTGACTGCTGGGAGGATGAGTACATCCAGAGGCATCGGAGGGCATTTTCCCACACCACGGAGAAGCCGGCCAACCTGATCGAGAAGCTGGACGCGGACTCCATGGATCTCATCGCCTGCTGCGTGATGTTCAAGAATGTGGAGGACCTGCGGGGGGCCTACGCGGCCCTGGACGACATGTGCACCATGGTGGCCTACGAGACGGGGATCATCCGCATGGACGTCTACCGCAAGGGCTTCAAGAAGGGCACGGGCGTCCAGTACATGTATGAGAGGCTGGGAATTCCCAGGGAGAACACCTACGCCTTCGGCGACGGCATCAACGATATAGAAATGTTTGAGCTGGTGGGCCACGGCATCGCCATGGGAAACGCCATCGACGAGCTGAAGGCGGTGGCCGAGGCGGTGACCGACGATGTGACGGACAACGGCGTTGCCCACTATTTTGAAAAATATCTGTTGGAATAAGTGCAGTTTAGGAGTAGAATGGAAAGAAAAAGGAGGAGAGGGACATGCTTTGCATCAAAAACGGAATGATCCATGACATGGTAAATCCGGAAGCCTACGAGGGAGATATTCTGATGGACGGCGGCAAGATCACGGCCATCGGAAAGAACCTGGATATTCCGGAGGGAACGGAAGTCTACGACGCCTGCGGAAAGGACGTGTATCCCGGTTTCGTGGACGCCCACAGCCATCTGGGGCTGGACGGCTACGGCATCGGCTTTGAGGGACAGGACTACAACGAGAGAAATGACATCTGCACTCCCCAGCTGCGGGGCATCGACAGCTTCAATCCCATGGATCCGTCGGTATCCATGGCGGCCAAGGGCGGAGTCACCTGTGTGGGCACAGGCCCCGGAAGCTCCAACGTGATCGGAGGCACCTTCTTCGCGGCAAAGACAGCCGGCCACTGTGTGGACGATATGATCGTGAAGAATCCCATCGCCATGAAGTGTGCCTTCGGCGAGAACCCCAAGCGCTGCTACAAGGATGTGAACAACTACGCCCGCATGTCCACGGCCTCCAAACTGAGGGAGATGCTGTTTAAGACCAGGGATTACATGGCGAGAAAGGCTGCGGCGGGGGACGACCCCTTGAAGAAGCCGGCCTTCGACATGAAGCTGGAGGCCATGATCCCGGTGCTGGAGAAGAAGATCCCCCTGAAGGCCCATGCCCATCAGGCCAACGATATCCTCACCGCCATCCGCATCGCCAAGGAGTTTGACATCGACATGACTCTGGAGCACTGCACGGAGGGACACCTGATTGTGGATGAGATGGTGAAGGCTGGATTCCCCTGCGCGGTGGGACCGTCCTTCGGCCACGCCAGCAAGGTGGAGCTGCAGAACAAGACGTGGAAGACGCCCGGCATTCTAGCTGCCGCCGGCTGCCAGGTGTCCATCATCACCGACGCCCCGGTGACGCCCCAGCAGTACCTTCCCATCTGCGCCGGCTTTGCGGTGAAGGCGGGCATGGATCCCTATGAGGCCTTGAAGGCCATCACCATCAACCCGGCGAAGCACCTGGGGGTTGCCGATCGCGTCGGCTCCCTGGAAGTGGGCAAGGACGGGGATGTGGTAGTCTATGACGGATCACCGTTTGAGATTTCTTCTCAGCTGAAACTGGTAGTCATCAACGGAGAGAGAATAAAATAAGCGTAGAAGGGGTTTGAGAGGGATGAAAAACTTTGTTGTAACCATCGCGAGGGGATTTGGTTCTGGGGGACGGCAGATCGCCGCGAAGCTGGCGGATGAACTCAACATCCACAGCTACGACAACCGGATTTTAAAGCTGGCATCCCAGTACAGCGGATACCCGGAGCACTATTTCCGGGAGGCCGACGAGACGCTTCAGGGAAACCTGATCGAGAAGCAGCTGCTGAAGCTCCCAAAAAAATTCCACACCAGTGGACATCTGTCCCGGTTTGTGTCAGACGATCGGCTGTTCGACTTCCAGAGGAAGATCATCGAGGGCCTGGCGGACTCCGAGAGCTGTATCATCGTGGGAAAATGTGCCGACTACATTCTGAAGGACTATGACAACGTGTTCAGCGTGTACGTGGAGGCCCCCAGGGCCTACTGCCTGCAGAGAGTCCTGGAGAGAATGGACGACATCACCCTGGAGGAGGCGGATGAGCTGATCACCCGCACGGATAAGTACCGGGCGGACTACTATAAGTATTATACCGGCGGAAATTACTGGACGAACCCGGTCAACTACGACATCACCATCAACAACGCCCGTTCCGGGGACGAGAAGAGCGTGCAGATGATTATCCAGTGCATGCGCATCAAGTTCGGGGAAGAGTGGTATCAGGACTACATGAAATCCATCGGGAAACTCTGATTCCCGACGGATGGGTTCGGGGAGCATTTTCCCCTTATCTGAGCTTGCTGGAAGGAGGCAGGTTTTATGAATATCAATGGAAATGAATACTATCCCGCGGCGGAATCCTACCGCAGGGAATCTCTGGGCCGCTACACGGCCAAGACCTTCGGCTGGATGTTTGCCGGGCTGCTGGTGACCTTCGGGGTGGCCATGTTCGGGTATCTCAGCGGATACATTCTTTACGTGTTTATGATTCCCTATCTCCCCATGATTCTTCTCCTGGCGGAGCTTGGGGTGGTGATCTATCTGTCCGCCAGGGTGGAGAAGATGTCCGTGGGGATGGCGAGGGCCATGTTCTTCGTCTACGCGGCGCTGAACGGGATCGTGTTTTCGTCCGTGTTCATCCTCTATCAGCTGACCAGCCTGGTGTTCGTGTTTGCGGCCACCGCCCTGTTCTTCGGGGTGATGGCGGTGCTGGGATACACCACCAACGCGGATTTCAGCCGCCTGCGGCCGTTTTTGCTGGGCGGGCTTTTGTTCCTGGCGGCCTTCTGGATTCTGTCCATCTTTATCAATCTGGCCCAGTTTGAGATGATCGCCTGCACCGTGGGCATCTTCCTCTTCCTGGTGATCACCGCCTACGACACCAGAAAGATCCGGGATTTCTACCAGATCTATGCGGGGAAGCCGGAGATGGCTGCCAAGGCGTCCATCTTCGCAGCCCTGGAGCTGTATCTGGATTTCATCAATCTGTTCCTGTACCTGGTTCGGGTGCTGGGCAGGAGAAAATAGAAAAGCCGAGAGCATACAGGCAATCATAGAGCGCATAAAGAAGAAGAGCCGTGTCCGTCACGGCTCTTCTGTCAGGTATGGGTGGGAAGTCCAGTAGTCCTTGGCCAGCTTGATGAAATCGCCGGCGGCCTTCATCTGGTAGGTTCCCTTCTTGTACACGGCGTCCAGCTCCCAGGAAGGGCGGGACGGCAGGTAGAAATAGGCGATGTCCGGGTCCGGCCCCGCGTAGGCGGCGGGGAGGATGGTGCAGCCCAGCCGCCGCTTGACGATGGAGCGCAGGGTGTGGTTGCTGGCGGATTCAAAGAGGATGTCCGGGACGTAGCCGGCCTCCTTGAAGAGGGGGTTGATCAGGTTTCTCATGGTGGAGCCCTTGGTCATGAGCACGAACTTGTCCCGCTTGAAGTCCTCCAGGCTGACGGTGGTGAAGGGGGCGCCCGGCGCGGCGGCCAGGGCGGCCAGGGGATGGCTTCTGGGGATGGCGAGGACCAGATCCTCCGACATCAGGTGGATGTACTCAAAGGAGGAGCGGTCCTTCTCCGTCACGGTGACAATCCCCAGATCCAGGTAGCCCTTTGTCAGGCGGGAGAGCTGCTCCCGGACGCCGATTTCCAGGGGCTCGATGGTGATGTGGGGGTACTCCGCGTAGAAGGCGGGGTAGATGCTCATGAACATGGCGATGCCCCGCTCGGGAGTCAGCCCCACCCGGAGCGTTCCCCTCTTGTTGCCGGCCATGTCGTTGAGGATGTTGTAGGCCTCCTGCTTTAGGCGCAGGATCTTGCGGGCGTAGGAGACGTACACCTGGCCGGCCTGGGTGAGGCGGAAATCATTTTTGGAGCGGTGGAAGAGCTGAATCCCCAGCTCGGCCTCCAGCTTCAGGAGCTGCTGGTTCAGCCCGGACTGGGTGATGAACAGGCGCTCCGCCGCCCGGGTGATGCTGTTCTCCTCCGCGATCATGACGATGTATTCCAACTGTTTCAAATCCATGGCGTATTTCCCCCTGTGGCGGCCGGCTCCCGGGCCGGCGGTTCTACCCACAATTTTAAGGGATCGGGGGAAGAAAAACAAGCGGGCGGGGAAATTAAATCATGAATATATGCGCGAAGGGTGAATAAATATGATTGATTTCTGCATATTTTCGTGGGATTTTCAGGGTTTCACCCAAGATTGTACGGATTAAAGTACAAAAAAAGGCATATTTTTGGTTTACAAACTAATAAATATGCAGTATAGTGTATAAATAGAAAATTTCAGACGAGAAATATTTGAAAATCGTTTTTATGAGGAGGATAAGATTATGAAAAAAGCATTGGCTCTTACACTGATGGGACTGGCATTGGCGGCGGCAGCGGGCTGCGGCGCCAAGGAGGAGGAGAATAAGCTGGAAACGATCAAGGAGAAGGGAGTTCTGGTGATGGCCACCAGCCCGGATTTCGCCCCCTATGAGTTCCAGGACGTGAGCGCCGGCGAGACCAAGTATCTGGGCGCGGAGATCGAGCTGGGAAAATACATCGCGGAGCAGATGGGCGTGGAGCTTCAGCTGGAGCCCATGGATTTCTCCGCCGTTGAGGCTGCCATCAGCACCGGCAAGGTGGACATCGCCATCTCCGGATTCGCCAAGACCCCGGAGCGGGAGGAGAACATGGGCCTCTCCAACTACTACCGCGCGGAGAGCTCCGACGGAAAGGATCAGGGATTGCTGGTTCTCAAGGAAGTGGCGGATCAGTACAAGACAGCCGAGGATTTCTCCGGCAAGAAGGTGGCCGCTCAGAACGGCGCCCTGCAGCAGAGCCTGGTGACGGAGCAGCTTCCGGACGCTGAGATGGAAGTGATCACCAGCATCAATGACGGAATCATGATGCTGACCACCGGCAAGGTGGACGCCGTGGCCGTGGCGGACGCCGTGGGTGAGTCCTACACGGAGAACTACCCGGAGCTTGGCATGGCGGAGTTCTATTTTGACTATCAGTCCCAGGGCAACGTGGTTGCGGTGACCAAGGGACAGGATGAGCTGCTGGCGGAGGTGAACCGCATCATCGACGAAGTCAATGAGAAGGGCCTCTACAAGCAGTGGTGGGACGAGGCTGTGGAGCAGGCCAATGCCCTGGGCCTCACCCAGAATTAATGGAGTCCCGGAATTAAAGGAGGAACAAATCAGTGATTGACAATATTGTAAAAGTCTGGAACGGGTACTGGAACCTGTTCCTCTCAGGACTGGGATATACCCTGCTCCTCAGTTTTATCACCGTGTTTGCGGGCTGCATCATCGGATTTTTCCTGGCCCTCATGCGCATGAGCAAGTGGAAGGTGGGAAATGTGAAGCCTCTGTCCGCGGTGGTGGGCGTTTTCGTGGAGATTGTCCGCGGCACGCCGCTGCTGCTGCAGCTGTATTTCTTCTACTTCCTGCTGCCGGATCTCCTGTACTTCTGGGAGCCCAGCAAATTTACCTGCATTACCATCGCCCTGTGCCTGAACTCGGCGGCCTACGTGTCTGAGATCATCCGCGCCGGCATTCAGGCTGTGGACAAGGGACAGACGGAGGCGGCCAGAAGCCTGGGCTTAAACAGCCACCAGGCTATGGTCCACGTGGTGATGCCCCAGGCGGTGAAGAACATTCTCCCCGCCCTGTGCAACGAGTTTGTGACGATGATTAAGGAGACGTCCCTGGCGTCCACCTTCTTTGTGGGAGAGCTGATGACCCAGTACAAATCCATTTCCGGAGCGCTGTATCTGACCATCGAGCCGCTGATCATCGTCGGCATCATCTATTTTGTGGTGACCTTCAGCCTGTCGAAATGTGTACTGGCGATGGAAAGGAGGATGAGGGCAGGTGACTGACAATAAAGAGCTTTTAAGAGTAGAAAATTTACATAAACGGTTCGGCGATCTCCACGTGCTGAAGGGGGTGAGCGAGACTATTTCCCAGGGGGAGGTGGTCTCCATCATCGGACCTTCCGGCGGCGGAAAGAGCACGTTTCTGCGGTGCCTGAACCTGCTGGAGATTCCGGATGAGGGCAAGATCTATTTTGAGGGCGTGGATATCACGGACAAGAGCGTGAACATCAACGTTCACCGGCAGAAGATGGGCATGGTGTTCCAGCACTTCAATGTGTTCCCCAACATGACGGTGGGAAAGAACATCACCATGGCCCCTGTTCTCCTGGGCAAGAAGAGCCAGAAGGAGGCGGACGACATGGCCAAGGAGCTGCTGAAGCGCGTCGGCCTGCTGGACAAGATTGACGAGTATCCCAAGCGCCTCTCCGGCGGCCAGAAGCAGCGTTTGGCCATTGTGCGGGCCCTGGCCATGGAGCCGGATGTGATGCTGTTTGACGAGCCCACCTCCGCCCTGGACCCCGAGATGGTTGGGGAGGTGCTGGCGGTTATCAAGGAGCTGGTGAAGACGGGCATGACCACGGTGATCGTGACCCACGAGATGGGCTTTGCCAGAGAGATCTCCGACCGGGTGCTCTTTATGGACGGCGGAATCATCGCCGAGAAGGGGACGCCGGAGGAGATTTTCGGCAATCCTCAGAATCCCAGAACCAAGGAGTTCCTGGGGAAGGTGCTCTATTAAGAGGGGCTTTTAAGCGCGGCTTTCTGAGACGGCGGTTTGCCGCGCAAAATCGGACGGCTGGAAATGGATGCCGGAAGGAAGGATAGACATGGACAAGAAAGAATTTCTGAACTATATTGACGAGAAAAAAGATGTGATCACGGACGTGTCCGACAAGATCTGGGAGTATGCGGAGCTGTCCCTGATGGAGTTTCAGTCCGCGAAGCTGTACTGCCAGGTGCTGGAGAAGGAGGGCTTCCAGGTGGAGACGCCGGTGGCGGGGATTGAGACGGCCTTCAAGGCGTCCTACGGCTCCGGCCGGCCGGTGATCGGCATTCTGGGCGAGTACGACGCCCTCACGGGCCTCTCCCAGAAGGCGGGGGCCACCGAGCGGGAGGAGCTGGTGGCCGGCGGCTGCGGTCACGGCTGCGGCCACAATATGCTGGGAGCGGGCGCCATGGCAGCCGCCTTCGGCATCAAGAAGTACCTGGAGAAGAAGGGGGAGGGCCACGGAACGGTGATCTTCTTCGGCTGCCCCGGCGAGGAGGGCGGCGCCTCCAAGGCGTTTATGGCCAGAGACGGCGTGTGGAAGGATCTGGACGCGGCTCTCACCTGGCACCCCTCCGATGTGAACCAGGTGACCAGCGGCACCTGCAACTCCTGCATCCAGACGGAGTACATTTTCAAGGGAGTGGCGTCCCACGCATCCGGAGCGCCGGAGTTCGGACGCTCCGCCCTGGACGCGGTGGAGGTCATGAACATGGGCGTGCAGTTTTTGCGGGAGCACATGCCGGATTCCGCCAGAATCCACTACGCCATCACGGACGCCGGCGGCAATTCCCCCAACGTGGTCCAGCCCCACGCCAGAGTGCTCTACATGGTGCGCTCCAAGCTGGCCAAGGACGCCCTGGCCCTTCAGGCCCGGGTGGACAAGATCGCCCAGGCGGCGGCCATGATGACGGAGACGGAAGTGCGCCAGCAGTTCATCGACGGCTGTTCCAACACAGTGCCCAACCGGGTTCTGGAGCAGCTTCTGTGGGACAACTTTGACCAGGTGGGAGTGGACACCTACACTCCCGAGGAGATGGAGTACGCCAAGAAGATTATGGACTCCTATGAGATGAAGTCCGACCGCCTGCCGGGAGCTGCCTGCGACGAGGACGAGGCCATCGCGGCCTTTGTGGACGAGAAGTCCCAGCACGGCACCAGGCCCATGAACGATTTCCTCATCCCCTACCACTACAGCGACCGGCAGAGAGCCGGCTCCACGGATGTGGGCGACGTCAGCTGGCTGACTCCCACAGCCCAGATCAACGCGGCCTCCTTTGTGTCCAAGGCCCCCGGCCACAGCTGGCAGAACGTGTCCTGCGGCCACACCTCCATCGGCCACAAGAGCGTGATCACCGCCGGAAAGGTGCTGGCGGCCACCGCCATGGATCTCTACGAGAAGCCGGAGATTCTGAAGGCGGCCAGGGAGGAGTTTGAGAAGAAGACGGCCGGCGGCTACTACTGCCCGGTGCCCGCAGACGCGGTGCCGGTGGTGCCTGGACAGTAGCGGAAAGAGGCCGAGACGGAAGAATAGAATCAGAGGAAAAACGGCAGAGCGGGGCGCAGGTCCCGCTCTGTCTGCGCGATGCCCCCCTGTCTGCGCGGCACGCCTTTTTCTATCCAAGCCGGGGAAGCCGGCGGAGTGTCTATTCGTTAAAAAAATAACAGAAAACATTCGCGAATTTCAAAATAATACAATTTATTTGAAAATATTCGTCTTTTCTGCGGGCGGACAGGCCCTGCGGTCCGAGGAAATTTCCGGCGATTTTCCCTCGGCGGAAATCCCCGCTTTAAGGAGAAAATTGGGGGTTAAGGTAAAAATAACCAAAAAACTCCCCGCTTTTCTGAAAACATTCACAAAACCCACAATTGACATTTTTTTAACAGTACCGTATAATGAAATCGTTAAATAAATAACGAAAGCAAAACAAACCAACATAAACCAATCAGTAGGAGGATGAATCATGGCAAAGGAAAAGACCGTACAGGTACCAGAAATCATCGACAGTGTGGATGCTCTGGTTGCGAAGATGAAGGCGATGAAGGAAGCCCAGAAGGTGTTCGCAACCTACACCCAGGAGCAGGTGGACAAGATTTTCTACGAGGCGGCGAAGGCAGCCAACCAGCAGAGAATCCCCCTTGCCAAGATGGCCGTGGAGGAGACCGGCATGGGCGTGGTGGAGGACAAGATCATCAAGAACCACTACGCTGCAGAGTACATTTACAATGTGTATAAGGATGCAAAGACCTGCGGAGTCATCGAGGAGGACAAGGCCTACGGCATCAAGAAGGTGGCTGAGCCCCTGGGACTGATCGCTGCGGTTATCCCCACCACGAACCCGACTTCTACTGCAATCTTCAAGTGCCTGATCGCCCTGAAGACCAGAAATGCCATCATCATTTCCCCCCATCCCCGGGCAAAGAAGTGCACCATCGCCGCTGCCAAGGTTGTACTTGACGCAGCTGTGAAGGCCGGCGCTCCCGAGGGAATCATCGGATGGATCGATGTGCCCAGCCTGGATCTGACCAACGAGGTGATGAGAAGCTCCGACACCATCCTGGCCACCGGCGGCCCCGGCATGGTGAGAGCTGCGTACTCTTCCGGCAAGCCGGCCCTGGGCGTGGGCGCCGGAAACACCCCGGTGATCATCGACGACACCGCGGATGTGAGACTGGCTGTAAACTCCATCATTCACTCCAAGACCTTCGACAACGGCATGATCTGCGCTTCCGAGCAGTCTGTGACGGTTCTGGAGCCGGTGTACGACGCGGTTAAGAAGGAGTTCCAGGACAGAGGCTGCTACTTCTTAAAGCCGGATGAGCTGGACAAGGTGAGAAAGAACATCATCATCAACGGCGCTGTGAACGCCAAGATCGTAGGCCAGCCGGCAGCGAAGATCGCCGCCATGGCGGGCGTGACGGTTCCGGAGACCACCAAGATCCTCATCGGCGAGGTGGAGTCCGTGGACATTTCCGAGGAGTTTGCCCATGAGAAGCTGAGCCCGGTACTGGCTATGTACAAGGCGAAGACCTTCGACGAGGCTCTGGCAAAGGCCGAGAGGCTGGTGGCCGACGGCGGCTATGGACATACCTCTTCCTTATACATCAACGTGAACGAGAAAGAGAAGATGGCGAAGCATGCGGCTGCCATGAAGACCTGCCGTATTCTGATCAACACGCCTTCCTCCCAGGGCGGCATCGGCGACCTGTACAACTTCAAGCTCACTCCGTCCCTGACACTGGGATGCGGTTCCTGGGGCGGCAACTCCGTTTCCGAGAACGTGGGCATCAAACACCTGCTGAATATCAAGACCGTTGCGGAGAGGAGAGAGAATATGCTGTGGTTCAGAGCGCCTCAGAAGGTATACTTTAAGAAGGGCTGCATGCCGGTTGCTCTTAATGAGCTGAGAGATGTGCTGGGCAAGAAGAGAGCTTTCCTGGTGACTGACAGCTTCTTATACATGAATGGATACACCAAGCCCATCACCGACAAGCTGGATGAGCTGGGAATCGTATACACCACCTTCTCCGACGTACAGCCGGATCCCACCCTGGCAAACGCACAGGCCGGCGCAAAGGCCATGGACGCCTTCAAGCCGGACGTGATCATCGCCCTGGGCGGCGGTTCCGCCATGGACGCTGCAAAGATCATGTGGGTGATGTACGAGCATCCGGAGGTGGACTTCCAGGATATGGCCATGCGCTTCATGGATATCCGGAAGCGTGTGTACACCTTCCCGAAGATGGGAGAGAAGGCTTACTTCGTAGCCATCCCCACCTCCTCCGGTACCGGTTCCGAGGTGACCCCCTTCGCCGTGATCACCGACCAGGAGACCGGCGTGAAGTACCCGCTGGCTGACTACGAGCTCCTTCCCAACATGGCCATCGTGGACACCGACAACATGATGAGCCAGCCCAAGGGATTGACCAGCGCGTCCGGCGTCGATGTGCTGACCCACGCTCTGGAGGCATATGCATCCATCATGGCTACGGACTACACCGACGGACTTGCCTTAAAGGCGATGAAGAACGTATTTGACTACCTGCCCATCGCATACAACGACGGAAGCAACGTGGAGGCCCGTCAGAAGATGGCAGACGCCTCCTGCATGGCCGGTATGGCATTTGCCAACGCCTTCCTGGGACTGTGCCACTCCATGGCTCACAAGCTGGGCGCTTACCATCACCTGCCCCACGGCGTCGCCAATGCCCTGCTGATCTCCATGATCGTGGAGTACAACTCCGCGGAAGTTCCCACCAAGATGGGCACCTTCCCGCAGTACGAGTATCCCCACGCAAAGGCCAGATATGCGGAGTGCGCACGCTTCTGCGGCATCCAGGCCAAGGACGACGATGAGGCTGTGAAGAAACTCATCGAGAAGATCGAGGAGCTGAAGAAGGCAGTGGGCATCAAGGCCACCATCAGAGACTACGGCGTGGATGAGAAATATTTCCTGGATACCCTGGATGAGATGGTTGAGAACGCCTTTGACGATCAGTGTACAGGCGCCAACCCCAGATATCCGTTGATGAGCGAGATCAAAGAGATGTACCTGAGAGCTTACTACGGCAATAAATAATTAAGGGAGAAGGAAAGGAGAACGCGACATGAAAACAGATAATGTACTGGCTACCCGCCCGCATAAGGTGATTTATCGGGATGGAGACAAGGTGTGGAAGGTATTTGACGCAAATTATCCCAAGACGGACGTGCTCAACGAGGCGCTGAACCAGGCCAGGGTGGAGGAGACGGGTCTCCCCATCCCCAGAGTACACGGCGTAACGGTGAACGAGGAGGGAAAATGGGCGATCATCTCCGATTACATTGAGGGCGAGACCCTGGCGGAGAAGATGGCGAAGGATCCGGAGAATGTGGAAAAGTACATGAAGGAGTTCGTGGAGATCCAGCTGGAGATCCATGGCAAGACGGCTCCCCTCCTGAACAAGATGAAGGATAAGATGAGCGTCCGCATCAACAGCTTAAAGGCGGTGAACGCCACCACCCGCTACGAGCTGAGCACCCGCTTGGAGAGCATGCCCAAGCACAAGAAGGTGCTTCACGGCGACTTCAACCCCACCAACGTGGTGATCGACAAGGAGGGAAAGTACTACATCCTCGACTGGTCCCACGCAACCCAGGGAAATGCCTCCGCTGACGCCGCCACCACCTACCTGCTCCTGACCCTTCAGGATCCGAAGCTGGCTGAGATGTACATGAACCTGTTCTGCGACATGAGCGACACCGCAAAGCAGTATGTGCAGAGATGGCTTCCCATCGTGGCTGCTTCCCGCCTGACCAAGGCGATTCCGGAGGAGAAGGATCTCCTGGAGAAGTGGCTGGACGTTGTAGAGTACGAATAAACAGACCATACAGACGAGAGCGGGTCCTCCGCCGGGGCGAGATTCCCGGCGGGGGATCTGTCTCTCGTTTTCTTGTCTTTTGCCCCCTGTCGCATTCTGTCGTCCATTTCGATATTTTCCCCATCTATTTTGCTTGACAAACAGAGGGGCATTGACTATTATTATTTTGAATATCAAACTTTTAATTTTAAATGCTTATTTCAACGGGAAAAATGCTATGACAATGAGAATATTAGGTACCGGTTCTTATGTGCCGGAACGGATTGTGACAAACGATGACCTGGCCCAGATTGTGGAGACCAGCGACGAGTGGATCAGCACCCGCACGGGGATTCACGAGAGAAGAATTTCCCAGGGGGAGGGGACCAGCCGCCTGGCGGCGGAGGCGGCCAGGAGAGCCCTGGAGCAGTCGGGGGTGAAGCCCGAGGAGCTGGATCTGATCCTTCTGGGGACGTCCACCCCGGACAACTGCTTCCCCAGCGGCGCCTGCGAGGTGCAGGGGGCTTTGGGGGCGGTGAACGCGGTGGCCTACGATATCAGCGCCGCCTGCTCCGGCTTTATCTTCGCCCTGAACACGGCCCAGGCCTTTTTCCAGGCAGGGATCTACAGGACCGCCCTGGTGATAGGCTGCGACGTGCTCAGCAAGATCGTGGACTGGGAGGACAGAAGCACCTGCGTGCTGTTCGGGGACGGCGCGGGGGCCGCGGTGGTCCGCCGGGAAGAGGGGCCGGCTTTTCAGATGGTGATGGGCTCCGACGGCGGCCGGGCCGCATCCATGGTCTGCCCGTCCAGGACCAACGACAATTTCCTCACGGGGAGGAAGCCTGAGGTGGGCTACACCTCCATGGAAGGCCAGGAGATTTTCCGCTTTGCGGTGAAGAAGGTGCCGGAGTGCGCGGAGGAGCTTTTGGAGAAGAACGGGGTGGACCGGGAGGAGATCAAGTACTTTGTCCTCCACCAGGCCAACTACCGCATCGTGGAGGCCATCGCCAAGAGGATGAAGCTGCCCATCGACCGCTTCCCCATGAACATAGAGAGATACGGCAACACCTCCGGGGCCACCATCCCGATTCTTCTGGATGAGCTGAACCGGGAGGGCCGGTTAAACCGCGGGGACAAGATCGTCCTGGCCGGCTTCGGCGCAGGCCTGACCTGGGGGGCCAGCCTGCTGGAGTGGTAAATCCCGTTTTTACCCCCTTCTTTTATAAAAAAAGATAGAAAACGGCAGAGCCGTTTGCTATAATAGATTATTGGAAAAATAAAACAAAATAAACCAAAAAGGAGATTAAAACCATGTTAGAGAGAATGAAAGAGATGATCGCAGAGCAGTTAGGAGTAGACGCAGAGAGCGTTACCGAGGCTTCCTCCTTCAAAGAGGATCTGGGCGCAGATTCCCTGGACCTGTTTGAGCTGGTGATGGCTTTAGAGGATGAGTACTCTGTAGAGATCCCGGCTGAGGAGCTGGAGAAGCTGACCACCGTGGGTGCTGTTATGGATTATTTAAAGGCAAAGGGTGTTGAGGACTAATGAAAACCAGAGTGACAGAACTCCTCGGAATTGAACATCCGATCATCCAGGGCGGTATGGCCTGGGTGGCGGAATATCATCTGGCAGCTGCCGTGTCCGAGGCGGGCGGACTGGGCCTGATCGGCGGCGCCAACGCTCCCGGAGAGGTGATCCGGGACTACATCCGCAAGGCGAAGGAGCGGACGAGCAAGCCGTTCGGCGTCAACGTCATGCTCATGAGTCCCTACGCGGACGACGTGGCGAAGGTTGTGGTGGAGGAGGGCATTAAGGTCGTCACCACCGGAGCCGGAAACCCGGGCAAGTACATGGACATGTGGAAGGCTGCCGGCATCAAGGTGATTCCGGTGGTGGCCAGCGTGGCTCTCGCCAAGATGATGGAGAAGGCCGGCGCCGACGCCGTGGTGGCGGAGGGAACCGAGTCCGGCGGACACATCGGTGAGGCGACCACCATGACCCTGGTACCCCAGGTGGTGGATGCGGTGAATATCCCCGTGATCGCTGCCGGCGGCATCGCCGACGGAAGAGGAATCGCGGCGGCGTTCATGCTGGGAGCTGAGGCCGTTCAGATCGGAACCAGATTTGTGGTGGCCAAGGAATCCATCGTACATGAGAACTACAAGCAGAGGATCATCAAGGCCAAGGACATCGATTCCACCGTAACCGGAAGAAGCCATGGCCATCCCGTGCGCTGCCTGAGAAATCAGATGACCAGAGAGTACAACAAGCTGGAGAGCGAGGGCAAGTCCTTCGAGGAGCTGGAGTACCTGACCCTGGGCACCCTGAGAAAGGCTGTGCAGGAGGGAGATGTGACCCACGGAACTGTGATGGCGGGTCAGATTGCGGGCATGATCGACAAGGAGCAGACCTGCAAGGAAATGATTGATGAGATGATGGCGCAGGCAGAAGCGCTTTTAAAAGGAGCCAGATAAGAGATATGAGTAAGATTGCATTTATTTTCCCGGGCCAGGGCGCGCAGAAAGCCGGGATGGGTAAGGATTTTTATGAGGAGACCAGCACCGGCAGAGAGATATTTGACCGGGCCAGCGAGCTGCTGGGATTTTCCATGCCGGAGCTGTGCTTCACGGAGAATGACCGGCTGGATATCACGGAGTATACCCAGGCGGCCATGGTGACCACCAGCATCGCCATGATGAAGGTGCTGATGGAGGAGACCGGTATCCGCCCGGATGTGGCAGCGGGCCTGAGCCTGGGAGAGTACTGCGCTCTTTACGCCGCAGGCGTGATGAGCGCAGACGATGCAATCACCACCGTGAGACAGAGAGGCATCCTGATGCAGGAGGCCGTCCCGGTGGGCGTGGGCGCGATGGCGGCGGTGCTGGCCATGGCGGCGGAGAAGATTGAGGAAGTACTGAAGGACATTCCGGATGTATGGATTGCCAATTACAACTGCCCCGGGCAGATTGTGATTTCGGGAAAGAAAGAGGCGGTTGAGCTTGCCTGTGAAAAGCTCAAAGAGGCCGGAGCAAAGCGGACGGTGATGCTCAATGTCAGCGGACCCTTCCACTCCGGAATGCTTGCGGAAGCCGGGGAAAAGCTGGGAGAATTCCTGGAGAACGTGGAGATCAGCGATCCGCAGATCCCCTACGTGGCCAATGTGACGGCTTCCTACGTGACGGACAAGGCCGAGGTGAAGAGCCTTTTGGCCAGACAGGTTTCCTCCTCCGTGCGCTGGGAGCAGAGCGTGAGAGCGATGCTGGCGGACGGCGTGGACACCTTTGTCGAGATCGGACCGGGCAAGACCCTGGCCGGATTTATGAGAAAGATCACAAGAGACGCAAAAGTCGTGAATATAGAGACCCTTCAGGATGTGAAGGCGTTAAAGGAAAGCGGTCTGTAAGGGCCGAAGGTTTTCAGGAGGTACAATATGCTGGAGAACAAGGTGGCGCTGGTGACAGGCGCCAGCCGCGGAATCGGACGGGCCATCGCCCTCAGACTGGCAAAGGATGGGGCGGCAGTGATTGTCAATTACAATGGCTCCAAGGAGAAGGCGGAGGCAGTGGTTAAGGAGATCGAGGAGGCCGGCGGAAAAGCGGAGGCCTATCAGTGCAGCGTGGCGGATTTTGCCGGCGTGGAGGAGATGATGAAGTACGTCATCAAGACCTACGGCAGAATCGACATTCTGGTGAACAACGCGGGAATTACCAGGGACGGCCTGCTCATGGCCATGTCCGAGGCGGATTTCGACGCGGTGATTGACACCAACTTAAAGGGAGCGTTCAACTGCATGCGCCATGTGGCCCGCCAGATGATCAAGCAGAGAGGCGGACGGATCATCAACATTTCCTCCATTTCCGGTGTGATGGGAAATGCAGGGCAGATGAACTACGCCGCATCCAAGGCAGGCGTCATCGGCATGACCAAGACGGCGGCCAGAGAGTTGGCAGGACGGGGCATCACGGTGAACGCCATCGCCCCCGGATTCATCACCACGGACATGACGGACGTGCTGTCCGATTCCGTGAAGGAGGGGCTGCTGGCCCAGATTCCCATGAAGGCCATGGGAGAGCCGGCGGACATCGCGGGAACGGCGGCGTTCCTGGCGTCGGACGACGCGAAGTACATTACGGGACAGGTTATCAATGTGAACGGCGGCATGGCCATGTGAGCCGGCTGACCGCTGGATTTTAAGGAGATTGGATTTTTTATGAAGAGAAGAGTAGTTGTAACCGGCCTGGGCGCCATCACTCCCGTGGGCAACGACGTGGAGACCTTTTGGAACAGCCTGAAGAACGGTGTGGTGGGAATCGGACCGATCACCACCTTCGACACCGCGGAGTACAAGGCGAAGCTGGCGGCCGAGGTGAAGGACTTTGATCCGAAGAAGTACATGGACAATAAGACGGCCCGGAGAATGGAGCGTTTCTCCCAGTTCGCCGTGGCGGCGGCCAAGGAAGCTCTGGAGGACGCCGGCATCGACATGGAGAAGGAGGATCCCTTCCGCGTGGGAGTGAGCGTCGGCTCCGGCATCGGCGGCCTGGACGCCATTGAGAGGGAGACCAGGAAGCTGATCGAGAAAGGACCTAGCCGCATCAACCCGCTGCTGGTGCCCCTGATGATCAGCAATATGGCTGCCGGAAACATCGGCATCCAGTTTGGTTTAAAGGGCAAGAACATCAACGTGGTGACGGCCTGCGCCACCGGAACCCACTCCATCGGCGAGGCGTTCCGCTCCATCCAGTACGGGGAGGCGGACGTGATGGTGGCGGGAGGCGCTGAGGCCAGCATCACCCCCATCGGAATCGCGGGCTTTGCGGCCCTGACTGCTCTGAACACCACGGAGGACCCCAAGAGAGCCTCCATCCCCTTTGACAAGGAGAGAAACGGCTTTGTCATGGGCGAGGGGGCCGGAATCGTGGTTCTGGAGTCCCTGGAGCACGCCAAGGCCAGGGGAGCCAAGATCTACGCGGAGGTGGGCGGCTACGGCGCCACCTGCGACGCGTACCACATCACCTCCCCGGCGGAGGACGGCAGCGGAGCTGCCAAGGCCATGGAGGTGGCCATCGCCGACGCGGGGATGAAGCCTGAGGATGTGGACTATGTCAACGCCCACGGAACCAGCACGCACCACAACGATCTCTTTGAGACCAAGGCCATCAAGCTGGCCCTGGGAGAGCACGCCTACGAGGTGAAGGTCAACTCCACCAAGTCCATGGTGGGCCACCTGCTGGGAGCGGCCGGCGGCGTGGAGTTCATCGCCTGCGTGAAGTCCATCGAGGACGGCTATGTCCATGTGACTGCCGGCCTGGAGATAGACGATGAGGAGTGCGATCTGGACTACACCAAGGGACAGGGAGTGTCCATGGATGTGAACTGTGCCATCTCCAACTCTCTGGGATTTGGCGGGCACAATGCAACTCTGCTGGTGAAGAAATTTGTGGAGGAGTAAGCTATGGAAATCAAGGAAATTATTCAGCTGATCGAGGCTGTGTCTGAGAATTCTCTCACCAGCTTTGAGCTGGAGCAGGGAAATACAAAAATCTCCATCAAGAAGAAAGGCCCCAAGGTGGTGCAGGTGGCCGGCGCGGCCGGCAGCGTCACCGGACCGGCGGAGGAGGTTGTGACCGTCCTGGACGCCCAGGTGCAGCCCGCCGCTGAGCCGAAGAAGGCCGCGGCAGACATCGGGTCTGACAAGGTGGTGACCTCTCCCCTGGTGGGAACTTTCTACAGCGCTTCTTCCCCCGACGCGGAGCCGTTCGTGAAGGAGGGGGACACGGTGAAGAAGGGTCAGGTTCTGGGCATCATCGAGGCCATGAAGCTGATGAATGAGATTGAGAGCGAGTACGACGGCGTGGTTGAGGCCGTTTTAGTGGGAAATGAGGAGGTTGTGGAGTACGGACAGCCCCTGTTCCGCATTCGCTGACAAGAGATACTGGAAATTGTGTGGACGGGATCTTTAGGGGTCCCGTTTTCAAAATCAGCAGGATATGTATAAGGAGAAAAATTATGCTGGGAGTAAAGGAAATTGAGGAGATCATTCCTCACAGACATCCGTTTTTACTGATTGACTGCATCGAGGAGCTGGAGCCCGGCGTGCGCGCCGTGGGCTACAAGGCCGTGACCTTCCATGAGGATTTCTTTCGGGGACATTTCCCCCAGGAGCCGGTGATGCCCGGCGTGCTGATCGTGGAGGCTCTGGCGCAGACCGGCGCGGTGGCGATCCTCAGCGTGCCGGAGAACAAGGGCAAGGTGGCGTATTTCGGTGCCATCAACAACGCGAAGTTTAAAAAGAAGGTGGTTCCCGGCGACAAGCTGAAGCTGGAGTGCGAGATCATCAAGCAGAAGGGCCCGGTGGGCGTGGGCAAGGCTACTGCCACCGTGGACGGCAAGGTGGCTGTGGCGGCGGAACTGACATTTATGATTGGTTAGGTGAGACCTATGTTTAGTAAGATTTTAGTGGCAAACAGAGGCGAGATCGCGGTGAGAATCATCCGCGCCTGCCGGGAAATGGGAATTAAGACGGTGGCGGTGTACTCGGAGGCGGACAAGGACTCCCTCCACACCCTGCTGGCGGACGAGGCCATCTGCATCGGGCCGGCCCCGTCCAGCGAGAGCTACCTGAATATGGAGCGGATTATCGCCGCGACGGTGGCCATGAAGGCGGAGGCGATCCACCCGGGCTTCGGCTTCCTCTCCGAGAACGCCAGGTTCGCGGAGCTGTGCGAGAAGTGCAACATTACCTTTATCGGCCCGTCGGCGGAGATCATCAACAAGATGGGAAATAAGTCCGAGGCCAGAAAGACCATGATGGAGGCCGGGGTTCCCGTGGTGCCCGGCACCAAGGAGCCGGTGTACGACGCGGCCAAGGGCCTGGAGCTGGCGAAGCAGATCGGATTTCCGGTGATGATCAAGGCTTCCTCCGGCGGCGGCGGAAAGGGAATGCGGATTTCCTGGGGCGAGGAGGATTTTGAGTCCAATTTCAACAACGCCCAGATGGAGTCGGTGAAGGGCTTTTCCGACGACACCATGTACATTGAGAAATACATCGAGAAACCCCGCCACATCGAGTTCCAGATCATGGCGGACAAGCACGGGAACGTGGTGCACCTGGGGGAGAGAGACTGCTCCATCCAGAGACGCCATCAGAAGGTGCTGGAGGAATCTCCCTGCGAGGCCATCTCCGATGCGCTGAGAAAGAAGATGGGGGAGACCGCCGTGCGGGCGGCGAAGGCCGTCGGCTACGAGAATGCGGGCACCATTGAGTTTCTGCTGGACAAGAACAAGAATTTCTACTTTATGGAGATGAACACCCGTATCCAGGTGGAGCATCCGGTGACGGAGGCGGTGACGGATTTTGACCTGATCAAGGAACAGATCAACATCGCCGCCGGCGAGAAGCTGAGCTTTACCCAGGACGACGTGGTGATCCGGGGCCATGCCATCGAGTGCCGCATCAACGCGGAAAACCCGGAGAGAAATTTCATGCCCTGCCCCGGACTGATCACCAACGTGCACATCCCCGGCGGAAAGGGCGTCCGGGTGGACACCCACATTTACAACAATTACAAGGTGCCGCCGAACTATGATTCCATGCTCTTAAAGCTCATCGTCCACTCCAAGGACCGGGCCACGGCCATCGCCAAGATGCGCAGCGCCCTGGGCGAGCTGATCATCGAGGGCATCGACACCAATCTGGATTTCCAGTATGACATTTTAAACAACGAGGCGTTCCAGGAAGGGGACACGGATACGGGATTCATCCCCCGCTACTTCCCGGACTACTGCAAGGAATAGAAGGAGAGGGTGAGTCAATATGCTGAAAAATATGTTCAAGAAGACCTATACTCTGCTGGACACAAAGTATAGAAAGTCTGATGATGAGCCCAGCGTTCCCCAGGGCCTCTGGAGACGGTGCAACAAGTGCGGACAGCCCATCTATGTGGACGACGTGAAGGCCAACTTCTATATCTGCCCCAAGTGCCACGGATATTTCCGGGTGCACGCCTATCGCCGGATCGAGATGATCGTGGACGAGGGGACCTTTGAGGAGTGGAACAAGGAGATGCCCTTCGAGAACCCCTTAAATTTCCCGGGATATGAGAAGAAGGTGAAGGCCGCCAGGGAGAAGACGAAGCTCAACGAGGCCGTTGTCACCGGAAAGGGAAAGATCGGCGGCAGCGAGGCGGTGGTTGCGGTCTGCGACGCCCGCTTCATCATGAGCAGCATGGGCCATGTGGTGGGCGAGAAGATCACCCAGGCGGTGGAGAGAGCCACGGCGGAGAAGCTGCCGGTGATCATTTTTGCCTGCTCCGGCGGAGCCAGGATGCAGGAGGGAATCGTCTCCCTGATGCAGATGGCCAAGACGGCGGCGGCCCTGAAGAGACATCACGAGGCGGGGCAGCTCTTTATCAGCGTGCTCACGGACCCCACCACAGGGGGGGTGACTGCCAGCTTTGCCATGTTGGGCGACATCATTCTGGCGGAGCCCGGCGCCCTCATCGGCTTTGCCGGCCCCAGGGTGATCGAGCAGACCATCGGCCAGAAGCTGCCTGAGGGCTTCCAGCGGGCGGAGTTCCTGCTGGACCACGGCTTTGTGGATATGATTGTGGGCAGAGAGCACCAGAAGGAGACGCTGGCGAAGATTCTTGCCATGCACAGAATGCCGAAGAATGCGGCGGCAAGGCTGGCGCCCCAGGGCGGCCCGGTGGTGAGCTTCCACAAGAGACTGTCCTCCAGAGATCCCTGGGAGACGGTGCAGCTCTCCAGAAACGCGGACCGGCCCACGGCCCTGGACTACATCGACGCCCTGTTCGACGATTTCATGGAGTTTCACGGGGATCGCTACTTCAAGGACGACGGGGCGATTGTGGGCGGAATCGCCACCTTCAAGGGAGTCCCGGTGACGGTGATCGGCCAGCAGAAGGGCAAGAACACCAAGGATAACCTGAAGAGAAACTTCGGCATGCCCTCCCCCGACGGCTACCGCAAGGCCCTGCGCCTGATGAAGCAGGCGGAGACCTTCGGACGCCCGGTGATCTGCTTTGTGGATACGCCGGGGGCGTTCTGCGGGCTGGAGGCGGAGGAGAGAGGTCAGGGCGAGGCCATCGCCAGAAGCCTCTTTGAGATGTCCGACTTGAAGGTGCCGGTGGTCTCCATCGTCATCGGAGAGGGGGGCAGCGGCGGCGCCCTGGCCATGGCGGTCGCCAACGAGGTGTGGATGATGGAGAATTCCATCTACTCCGTGCTCTCCCCGGAGGGATTTGCCTCCATCCTGTGGAAGGACAGCAAGAAGGCGCCGGAGGCCTCCAAGGTGATGAAGGTCACGGCCAAGGATTTATACAAGATGAAGATCATCGAGCGGGTGATCGTGGAGAAGGAGCCCGCTTCGTCTAAAAATATCGATGTGATCGCCGGCGAGATGCGGCGCGGCCTGGAGGAATTCCTGTCCAGTCATGTGAATATGACGGGCGAAGAGCTGGCAGCAGAGCGCTATGAGCGGTTCAGGAGAATGTGATGGAGAAATTAAAGCCGTTAGTGATAGGGGATTTGACAGCGAAGGTGCCGATTATACAGGGGGGAATGGGAGTGGGAATCAGTCTCCACTCCCTGGCCGGGGCTGTAGCCAAGGCCGGCGGAATCGGCCTGATTTCCACCGCCCAGATCGGATTTCGGGAGCCGGATTTCCGGCAGAAGCCCCTGGAGGCCAATCTGAGAGCCATCGGCAAGGAGCTCAAAAAGGCCAGGGAGATTGCCCCGGGCGGGATTCTGGGATTCAACATTATGGTGGCTACCCACGACTACGCCCTCTATGTGAAGGAGGCGGTGAAGGCGGGAGCGGACATTATCGTGTCCGGCGCCGGACTTCCCGTGGATCTGCCCGGTCTGATCGAAGGTTTTAAGACCAAGATTGCCCCCATCGTCTCCACAGCCAAATCTGCCAACGTGATCTGCAAGCTGTGGGACAGAAAGTACAAGAGAGTGCCGGATCTGGTGGTGATCGAGGGACCTCTGGCCGGCGGCCACCTGGGATTTTCCAGGGAGGATCTGCACCGCCTGGGCGTGGACACGGAGGACGTGCCCGCCACCTACCACAGGGAGGAGTACGAGGGAGAGATCCGCAGGATCCTGGATGTGGTAAAGAGCTTTGGGGACAAATACGGGGTTAAGATCCCCGTGGCCCTGGCCGGCGGGATCTATGACCGCAGCGACGTGGAGCGGGCCATGGAGCTGGGCGTGGACGCCGTGCAGGTGGCCACCCGCTTTGTGACCACGGAGGAGTGCGACGCCCCCCTGGCCTACAAGGAGGCGTACATCAACGCCAAGAAAGAGGACATCGTCATCACCAAGAGCCCGGTGGGAATGCCCGGGCGGGCGATCATGAATCCCTTCCTGGAAAATGTGGGCAAGACGCCCTTCAAGCTGGAGTGGTGCTACCAGTGCCTGGAGCACTGCGACCGGAAGACCATTCCCTACTGCATCACCAAGGCCCTCATCGACGCGGCCGAGGGGGATGTGGAGAATTCTCTGCTCTTCTGCGGCAGCAACGCCTACCGGGCGGAGAAGATCGAGACCGTCCCGGATGTGATGAGGGAGCTGTGCGGGGAGTGAGGCCCCGAAGTCTTTAGGTTCAGAGTGCGATTTTGAGGAGGCATTTATGAGAAGAAAAGACAGGGAAATCACGGATTTTAACGAGATTGTCGATGTGATCCGAGCGTGCGATGTCTGCAGAATCGCCATGAACGACGGAGATTACCCCTACATCGTCCCCATGAACTTCGGCCTGGACGTCCAGGACGGCCAGGTGTATCTGTATTTTCACTGTGCCATGAAGGGGAAGAAGCTGGATCTGCTCCGCAGGGACAACCGGGTGACCTTTGAGATGGACTGTGACCACAGTCTCATTCTCCACGAGGAGGATATGAACTGTACCATGAGTTTCGAAAGCGTCATCGGCCGTGGCACCGTGGAGTTTGTGCCGGATGAGGACAAGTATGAGGCCCTGATGATCCTGATGCGGCACTATCACGCGGAGGATTTTAAGTTCAACACGGACATGATCAAGGTGACCGCCGTTCTCAAGCTGACGGTGACGGAGATGACCGGGAAGAGACGGAAGAAAATCCACTAGAACGGGTGAAGATGGAATCTAATAAAACATAGTTTCCAAAAACAACAGACTCCGGAGTTTCGCTCTCAGACAGAGCGATGCTCCGGAGTCGTGTTATTTAACGGGAAGTTTCGCCTCCCGTCAAATAAATCTTACGCCTGATATACGATGTCGCCGCCCAGAACGGTCATCTGGCAGTTCATGACG
>MHCFR05601__coassemble_914_pt1 | contig 29581 bp, 21 predicted proteins | sample MHCFR05601__metabat2_high_PE_003 | metagenome-assembled genome bin MHCFR05601
ACGCCCTTGCATCTGCCCCCAATCCATGCTATACTACTTTCCGCAATAAGGTCGGGAACCCTTGAAAATACGAGCTTTTTGAGGATCATCCCATGAAAGACCGGTGTGTTCGAGACCTTCCACACCTAAAACAAAACTAAAGGAGACAACTGAATATGAGAAGAGAGACAAGATCTGTGTACCAGCTGACCAGCGCTGCGGCCATCGCGGCCGTCTACGTGGCGCTCACCCTGATGTTTCTGCCCATCGCTTACGGGCCAATCTCCTTCCGGATCTCGGAGCTTTTGTGCATCCTGCCCTATTTCACCCCGGCGGCGGTGCCGGGGCTGACGGTGGGCTGCCTTCTGGCCAATTTCCTGGCGGGGGCTGCTCCCATGGATGTGGTGTTCGGAAGCCTGGCCACATTGGCGGGCGCCTGGGGCTCCTACCGGCTGAGAAGGCATCGGTGGCTGGTGTGGCTGCCGCCGGTGATCGCCAACACCCTGGTGATCCCCTGGGTGCTGCGCTTCGCCTACGGAAATGACGAATTTATGCCGGTGCTCACCGCCACCATCTTCCTCAGCGAGGCCATCGCTGTGGGACTTCTGGGCAACGCCCTGATGCTGGCCCTGGAGAAATACAAGCGTCAGATTTTCAGAGGCAGTCTGGCAAGGTAGACAGAGAGTATAAAAATGCGCATGGGCGCAAAATGCCGCAGACAGCGGAGGAAGTTCACATTCCCCGCCGCCTGCGGCTTATTTGTTTTCGCGAAAAAGCGGCTCAGAAAACCTTTACCCCCGGAAACGGTTCAGGCAGGCGAAGATTTCCTGGGTTCTGGGCTTGGCCAGGCCGCAGGGCACGTAGGAGCTGCAGAAGGGCTCCCAGCCCTTTTTCTCCAGCAGATTTTCCAGGACGGAGACGGTCTGGCGCACCGATTTCTTTCCGTCCACCACCTGCTCTAAGGCGTAGCGCAGCAGGTGAGCCAGGGCGGAGGTCTGCTCGGAGTCGTTCAACTGCTCCACGTAGCGCAGATCCACCGTCTCCTTGTCCAGGGAGAAGGAGTCGCGGCCGAAGGACTTGATCTTCATGTGCTCGTGGCGGCTGCCGCCGTCTCTTCCACGTCCTCCGTCCCGTCCGCCTCTGCCGCCGTCCCGTCCGCCCCGGCGGAGGGGAGGCAGAGCCCGCTCAAAGGACGGGATGGCAAATCCCGGGGCCTGGGTGCGGGGAGCCTTGTGGTCGCCGCAGAGGGCCTTCACCTTGTCGGTGATGTCCACGGGGTGATAGCAGTCCATCTGCACGATCTTGTCGGCGATGTAGAAGAAGGCGCCGGAGCTCCCCGCCACCAGGATGGTGGAGATGCCGGCCTTCTCGTAGAGATCTCTGGCCCGCTCCAAGAACGGGGTGATGGGCTCCTTGTCCCGGCTGATCACCTGCTGCATGAAATCGTCCCGCACCATAAAGTTGGTGGCGGAGGTGTCCTCGTCGATGAGGAAGAGGCGGGAGCCGGCCTCAATGTTCTCCACCACGCCGGCCGCCTGGGAGGTGCTTCCGCTGGCGTCGGGGGTGGAGAAGGAGGTGGTGTCCTTCTTGTTGGGCAGGTCGTTGATGAACATGGAAATGTCCACGCTGCGGATGGAGCGCCCGTCCTCCGCCCGGAGCTTCACCGCCGTGTCGTCGGTGATGACAAACTCTCTGCCGTCCCCGGCGATGTGGTTGTAGACGCCGTTCTGCAGGGCTTCCAACAGGGTGGATTTTCCGTGATAGCCGCCGCCCACGATGAGGGTGATGCCCTCAGGGATGGCCATGCCGGTGATTTTCCCGCGGTGGGGCAGCTGGAAGGTGCGCTCCATGGACGCGGGGGAGACGAAGGGGACGCTGTCCTTCAAGGGCAGGTCGGAGACGCCGCTCTTTCTGGGGAGAATGGAGCCGTTGGCCACGAAGGCGGCCAGCTTCTCCTCCCGCAGGATCCGCCGCACCTCCGTCTGGTCCTCCGCCAGGAACACGCAGGCCTCCACCTGCTTCGGATCCAGCTTTTTGTAGAAGAAGCTGTTCTCCACGCAGCGGGGGAGAAAATCAAAGAGAATTTTGTCCAGCTCCCCCGCGTTGATGGTGCGGCCGAAGGCCGGAAATCCCACGTGGAAGCGGGCGATGATGCCGGTCTGGCTGATCTGGCAGGCGCTCCGCTCCAGCACCTCCTGACCGCAGCGGGTGATGGAGAGAAGACCGCTCTTGCCGGAGCCTTTGGCCTTGAAATTGAAGTCCTCAAACTGGGAGGCCAGCCGCCGGGTGAGGAAATCCTGCAGGGCGATGCGGGAGCAGTCCTTCTCCCAGGTGAAGGCGGGAAATCCCGCATTCTTGTGGGGGATCTCCACGTGGAGGCTGGACGGGGAGGCGAAGGGGTCTCCCTGCACATGGTCGATGGACAGCAGGAAGCTGCCGAACTGATAGGTTCCGGCCAGGGATTTGTAGGCCGGATAGCTTTTATGGTCGATGGAGCGCAGCATGGTGCGCAGCTCAGTGGATGATTTCATAATATTCACTCCTCGATACTTATTTTTAAAACCTGCATACTACAGCATAACGCAGCCGGGCCGCGGATTCAAGGAAAAGGGAAAATTGTTTAGAAAAATTTTCTTTGTGGCGAGACGGATTATCCGTTATAATAGAAAGAAAAACGCCGGGGGATGCGTTTGGGAGAGGGGTTTATACATGTCGGAGAGAAGAGAATTGACCAGGAAGGAACGGTTTGGGCTGCTGGCCCTGGTGCCGGCCTATTTTATTGTGGTGGGGCTGATCATCCAGCCGCCGGCGGAGATCCTTCAGGGCCTTGCCAACATTATCCGGGAGCCCGACTTCCTCATCACGGATTATTTTGTGGTGGGGGGAGTCGGAGCGGCCATGATCAACGCGGGGGTGCTGGGACTGTTCAGCGTGTGGATCGTCTATGCCCTGAAGATGGATTTCAGCGGCCACACCATTACCTCCTGCTTTCTGATGCTGGGCTTTTCCCTGTTCGGCAAAAATATCGTCAACGTTTGGACCATACTGGGGGGAGTGTTTCTCTACGCGGCCTACCACAAGACCCATGTGTCCCGGTACATATATGTGGGGATTTACGGCACCAGCCTGTCCCCCATCATCACCCAGCTGATGCAGGCTTCCCATCTGCCCGTGGTGCCCAGGCTTGCCATCACGGTCCTCGTGGGCCTGCTCATCGGCTTTGTACTGCCGCCCCTGTCCACCCACGTGCACTACGCCCACAAGGGCTACTCCCTGTACAACGTGGGCTTTGCGGCGGGCATTATCGCCACGGTGGTGGTGTCTGTGATGAAATCGTTCGGCATTGAGACCCAGTCCCGGCTGATCTGGTATACGGGCAGCAACCGGCTGTTTGCGGTCCTTCTGTCCATCCTGTTCTGCGGCATGGTCATCGGCGGGCTGATCGGGGAGGGGAAGAATACCCTCGCAGCCTACAAGCGCATTTGGAAGTCCACGGGAATCTCCGGGACAGACTACATCAAGGAGGAGGGGATGGCGGCCACCCTGTTCAACATGGGGATCAACGGCCTCTTTGCCACCTTCTTTGTGATGGCCGTGGGGGGAGATTTGAACGGACCCACCATCGGCGGCATTCTGACCATCGTGGGCTTCAGCTCCACCGGAAAGCACCTGCGCAACATCGCCCCCATCATGTTTGGCGTGTTTCTGGGGGGCTTTACCAAGGACTGGGATATCTACGAGCCGTCCCCCATGCTGGCCCTCCTCTTTTCCACCACCCTGGCGCCCATCGCCGGGGAGTTCGGAGTGCTGGTGGGCGTGCTGGCGGGGTACCTGCACTCCTCCGTCGCCCTGAACGTGGGGATTGTCTACGGGGGGATGAACCTCTATAATAACGGATTTGCCGGCGGAATTGTGGCAATTTTCCTGGTGCCGGTGATCCAGTCCATCGAGGATCGGAGAGCGCGGGCCAGAGGAAGCCTGTCCCTGTGATGGCGCCCGGCAGAACACCCCGGCTTCGCCCGGCAGAATGAGGAGGCATGCCGCCAGGCGTAACACTCTGGCTTCGCCCGGCGGAACTGCAAAACTGAACTGTAAGAAATTTCCCGGGGAAATGTTAAGCTTTCTGCGCTTTACAAACCTGCGGGGATGGGGTATGCTGAAGGCAACAGCAGGGAGGAGGTTGATGCTGCATGAAGAAGAGAAATATGGTGATTATAGCTGCGGCTGCAGCGGGTTTGGCTGCGGGGGCGCTCCTTTCGGCCTGCGGCGGAGGGGATACCCAGGAGACGCAGACGGAGGCCCAGACCACCGAGGAGGAGACCACGGAGGAGGAAACCGCCCAGGAGTCCACCGAGGAGGAGACGTCCCAGGAGACTGAGGAGGAGCTGACCGTCACCGGTGAGATCGTGGCCGCCGGCATGAGCTCCATCACCATCCGCACGGAGGACGGCGAGGAGACAAGCTACCTCAAGGAGGGAACAGAGGTGGATATGGAGGGAGACCAGGTGGAGGGAACCGTGGTCACCATCACCTACGTGGAGCGGGACGGGATGAATTACGCCCTGCGGATCACCGACGCCCAGTGAGGGCTGTGTTCCTGAGCGGAGAATTTGCTGAGGCACAGCCGGGAAAATTTGCGAAAAACCTTGAAAAATCAGGGAAAACCTGTACAATAGGATTGATAACAGAGAGAGGGGCCAGTTTTGACCCCTCTTTTCAGGCGCATGTAAACACAGGGAAACCTTTAAGGAGTCAGAAGAATGATTAGTGCAAACAATATTACACTGAGAGTAGGAAAAAAGGCGTTGTTTGAGGATGTAAATATTAAGTTCACCGAGGGCAACTGCTACGGCGTCATCGGAGCCAACGGCGCCGGAAAATCCACATTTTTAAAGATTCTGTCCGGCCAGCTGGAGCCCACCTCCGGTGAGGTGGTGATCGGCCAGGGCGAGCGCCTCTCCTTCCTGCAGCAGGACCATTTCAAATACGATGAGTTCCAGGTGCTGGACACGGTCATCATGGGAAATGCCAGGCTGTACGAGATCATGAAGGAGAAGGACGCCATCTACATGAAGGAGGATTTCACCGACGAGGACGGCATCAAGGCCGCCGAGCTGGAGGGGGAGTTCGCCTCCATGAACGGCTGGGAGGCGGAGTCCGACGCCGCCAACCTGCTGAACGGACTTGGCATTGAGACGGAGCACCACTACAGCCTGATGAAGGACCTCACCGGCGCCCAGAAGGTGAAGGTGCTGCTGGCCCAGGCGCTGTTCGGTAACCCGGACATCCTGCTTCTGGACGAGCCCACCAACCACCTGGATCTGGATGCCATCGCATGGCTGGAGGAGTTCCTCATCAACTTTGAGAACACGGTGATCGTGGTGTCCCACGACCGCTATTTCCTCAACAAGGTCTGCACCCACATCGCGGACATCGACTACGGAAAGATCCAGCTCTACGCCGGAAACTATGATTTCTGGTACGAGTCCAGCCAGCTGATGATCCGCCAGATGAAGGAGGCCAACCGCAAGAAGGAGGAGAAGATCAAGGAGCTGCAGGAGTTCATCCAGCGGTTCTCCGCCAACGCCTCCAAATCCAAGCAGGCGACCTCCAGAAAGAGAGCCCTGGAGAAGATCGAGCTGGAGGACATCCGTCCCTCCAGCAGAAAATACCCCTACATCGATTTCCGTCCCAACCGGGAGATCGGAAACGAGGTGCTGACGGTGGAGCACATTTCCAAGACCATCGACGGGGAGAAGATTCTGGACGACATCTCCTTCATCCTGAACCGGGAGGACAAGGTGGCCCTGGTGGGCCCCAACGAGAGGGCCAAGACGGTGCTGTTCCAGATCCTGGCCGGGGAGATGGAGCCGGACGAGGGGAGCTACAAGTGGGGGCTGACCACCACCCAGTCGTATTTCCCCAAGGACAATTCCGCCGAGTTTGACAACGAGGACACCATCGTGGAGTGGCTGACCCAGTACTCCGAGGAGAAGGACGCCACCTACGTCCGCGGCTTCCTGGGAAGAATGCTCTTCGCCGGCGAGGACGGGGTGAAGAAGGTGAAGGTGCTCTCCGGAGGCGAGAAGGTGCGCTGCATGCTGTCCAAGCTGATGATCTCCGGGGCCAACGTGCTGATGCTGGACGAGCCCACGGACCATCTGGACATGGAGGCCATCACAGCCCTCAACAACGGACTGATGAAGTTCCCCGGCGTGCTGATTTTCTCCTCCCGCGACCATCAGATCGTGGAGACCACGGCCAACCGGATCATGGAGATCGTGAACGGCCAGCTCATCGACAAGATCACCACCTACGACGAGTACCTGGCCAGCGACGAGATGGCCAGAAAGCGCCAGGTGTTCGAGATGACGGAGAAGGACGATTAAAAAATAGTAAGCGAAGCTTAATGGAAAAGAAATACATTTTCGCCCTGCCTGTGGTATGCTGGGGGTAAGAAAATAACCGGATGAACCGGTTCCGGCATACCATAAGAGGAGGAAATGACGATGAAGAGAAGAATGACAGCGATTCGCGGCGCTCTGGCGGGAAGCCTGTGCCTGGCGGGGATCTCCGGCCTGGCAGGGTGCCAGGCGGCCCCGGCGGGAAATGTGAATGTGCCTTCCGCCATCCAGGTGACCAACGTGGAGGATCAGGTGATCTCCGTGACGGCGAAGGAGGAGGTGAAGGTGGTTCCGGACATGGCGGAGCTGAATCTGTCTGTCACCAGCCAGGCGGCGGACGCGGAAGCCTGCCAGGAGGCCAACAGCCAGGCGGTGAACCAGGTGGCGGAGGCCCTGAAAGGCCAGGGAATTGAGGAGACCTCCATCCAGACCTCGGACTACAGCCTGTACCCCATCTATGACTGGGAGAACGGGCAGACCATCACCGGCTACACCATGGACACCACCATCACCGTGTCCGATGTGGCCATCGACGCGGTGGGGAACGTGCTCACGGCGGCGGTGGACGCCGGGGTGAACAACATCCAGTCGGTGAACTACATGTCCAGCCAGTACGACGAGAGCTACAAGCAGGCCCTGGAGATGGCAGTTCAGTCGGCCTACGACAAGGCCAACGCCATGGCCATCGCCGGCGGGTGCAGCCTGGGGGAGATTGTGAAGATTGAGGAGCGCGGCACCAACACCTCCGCCCGCTACACGGCCATTTCCAACATGAGTGTGGAGGAGGACGGGGCCCTGGCGGCACCGGCGGCGGGGGCGTCCGTGATGCCCGGCCAGGTGAGCGTGGAGGCGGATATCCTGGTGGAGTACGCGGTGAACCGGTAGGGGAATTTCCTTTGAAAAATACGCCATCTTTTCTTCGAATACACATAGCAGTGAGAATGCATAGCAGCGAGAAGAAAGGAATGGCAATATGAAGACATTGGTGATAGCGGAGAAGCCGTCTGTGGGCCGGGACATCGCCAGGGTGCTGGGGTGTAAGCGGCAGGCCGACGGGGCGCTGGAGGGCGGTCAATACATTGTGACCTGGGGCCTGGGCCACCTGGTAGAGCTGGCGGACCCGGAAGGATATGACCCCAAATATAAAGAGTGGAAGATGGAGGATCTCCCCATGATGCCGGAGCCCTTTAAACTGGAGGTGATCGGCCAGACCGCCAAGCAGTTTAAGGTGGTGAGAAACCAGATTCACCGGAAGGATGTGGGGGAGATCGTCATCGCCACCGACGCCGGGAGAGAGGGAGAGCTGGTGGCCAGACTGATCCTCAAGAAGGCCGGGACGGACAAGCCCTTAAAGAGGCTGTGGATTTCCTCCGTCACCGACAAGGCCATCCGGGAGGGATTCGCCCATCTCCGCGACGGGAGGGAGTATGAACCCCTCTATGACGCCGCCATGTGCCGGGCGGAGGCGGACTGGCTGGTGGGCATCAACGCCACCAGAGCCCTCACCTGCAAATACAACGCTCAGCTCTCCTGCGGCCGGGTGCAGACCCCAACGCTGGCCATCATCGCCAAGCGGGAGAAGGAGATCCGGGAGTTTGTGCCCAAGCCCTACTACGGGCTGACGGCCTATGGGACGCCGGCGGTGACCCTCACCTGGAGAGATGAGAAATCCGGCAGCTACCGCTCCTTTGACAAAAATCGGATTGCGTCCCTGGAGAAGGCGCTGCGGGGGAAGGACGGGGTGGTGACGGAGGTGAAGCGGACGGCGAAGAGGACGTCCGCCCCCCTGCTCTATGATCTGACGGAGCTGCAGCGGGAGGCCAACCGCCGCTTTCACTATTCCGCCAAGGAGACCCTGAATATCATGCAGCGGCTCTACGAGAACCACAAGGTGCTCACCTACCCCCGGACGGATTCCCGGTACTTGAGCAGCGACATTGTGCCCACGCTGAAGGAGCGCCTGCGGGCCTGCGGCACAGGCCCCTACCGGAAGCTGGCGGGAAGGCTGTTAAATCAGACTTTCACGGCGAAGGCATCCTTTGTCAACGACGCCAAGGTGTCCGACCACCACGCCATCATCCCCACGGAGCAGTTTGTGAGCCTGGAGCACATGACCATCGACGAGCGCCGGATCTACGACCTGGTGGTGCGCCGGTTCCTGGCGGTGCTCTATCCACCATTTGAGTACGAGCAGGTGAGTCTCACGGTGGATATCGGCGGTGAAATGTTCGCCGCCGGTGGAAAAACGGTGAAATCTTCCGGCTGGAAGGAGGTCTACGAGGCGGACGGGGACGACTGGGAGGACGAGGAGACCGGGCGCGACCTGGAGGCGGGGAAGGCAGTGAGGGAGCAGAAGCTGCCGTCCATCGCCAAGGGGGATCATTTCACCGGCCTCCATTTTGCCAACACAGAGGGAAAGACTAAGCCGCCGGCGCCGTTTACGGAGGCCACCCTGCTCTCCGCCATGGAGAATCCCGCGGCCTACATGGAGAGCGGGGATAAGGCCATGGCGAAGACCTTGGGAGAGACCGGGGGACTGGGAACGGTGGCCACCAGGGCGGACATCATCGAAAAGCTGTTTAAGAGCTTTCTCCTGGAGAAGAGGGGGGAGGACATTTTCCTCACCTCCAAGGCGAAGCAGCTTCTGGAGCTGGTGCCGGAGGATCTGCGCAAGCCGGAGCTGACGGCGGACTGGGAGATGCGGCTGTCAAAGATCGCCAAGGGGAATTTGAAGAGGTCCGCGTTTATGAAGGACATCCGGGGCTACACCGTGGATCTCATCGGCCAGATCAAGCAGGGGGAGGGAACCTTCCGCCACGACAACCTCACCAACAAGCGGTGCCCCCAGTGCGGCAAGCGTCTGCTGGCGGTGAAGGGGAAGAACAGCGAGATGCTGGTGTGCCAGGACCGGGAGTGCGGCTACCGGGAGACGGTGTCCCGCACCTCCAATGCCCGCTGCCCCAAGTGCCACAAGAAGATGGAGCTGCGGGGCCATGGGGACGGGCAGATCTTCGTCTGCAAATGCGGCTACAAGGAGAAGCTCTCCTCCTTCCAGGAGCGGAGGAAGAAGGAGGGGGCCGGCGTCAGCAAGCGGGACGTGGCCAGGTATCTGAACCAGCAGAAGAAGGAGGCGGAGGCGCCGTTAAACAATGCCTTCGCCGACGCCTTTGCGAGGATGAAGCGATAAAAAAGTGTGGGCTGCAGTGCAATTTTGCGCTGTGGTCCACACTTTCTTAGTATAGGCAAACTTTTGCCAATTCCCTTGTCAAATTGTTAAAGTTCACTTGATTGCCATGGATACAGTAAAATGTTAGCATTAAAACGTATTTTCAGCGATTGCAGGGGACTTGACAGTGAAGAGGGAGAGAAAGAAAATGGAGGCCGCGCTCCGGGAGCTGGGGGAGGAATGTCTCCTCTTGAGCGAGGGGGAACGCCCGGAGAAACAGTGGCTGAGAGAAGTGTATGACCGCTTCCGGCAGGAGAACGGCGGGCTGGGAAAGGCGGCGTCGGATGAGCTGCTCTACCGGAAAATCTTTGGGGTGGATCCAAAAAAGCAGACGGATATTCTGAAGGTTCGCTACTGGCGGACCGGCAGGCATTTTCCCGCCGGCAGAGAGCAGTGGGAGGCCCTGGGAAGGGCCCTGGGTCTGACGGCGGATGAGCAGAGATTTCTCATGCAGGGATATTTTGACCGGAGCGACCGGGTGTTTGGCCCGGAGACGGCGGATGCGGTTTACAGGGAGAGAGCTGCGCTCCTGGGGGAGATCGCCGGGGGCTATCTGGAGCGGGTGCCCGCCCAGGTGAAACGGCAGCTGTTTCGGGCCGGAGCTGACTTGGAGCACAGCCTGCGCCACCTGTACTTCACGGATGCCAAGAGCTATGTGAATTTCCAGGAGGCGGAGCAGGTGGTGGTGGGGCAGCATATTTCCAGCATCAACTACATGTCGGAGTTCAGACGCCAGATGCGGCTGTTCGGGGAGATTCCCCGGAGGACCATGATCCGCCACCTGCTGATCTTCGGCATGCCCTTCGTGAGCGCCGGACGGCTCAGCGGCCAGCTGGAGCGGTTCGGATATCTGGGCCTGAATGAAAATCATACCCAGGCGGACGGGAGCCGCCTGGACTGGCTTCTGCTGAGATTTCTGGAGCTCTACGAGGAGAGCTGCAGGGGCATGAGTCCGGAGAGGCGGGGCAGCTGGTTTCGGGAAGCGTACTCCATTCTGGACAGCTACCTGGTGAGCCGGCAGAATACAAGTCTGCGGATTTTCTATTTTAAATCCCTGAAGGACGGGGAATGAAGAGAGAACAGAGGAGGAACATCATGAAAAAGTGTGCAGTTTGCGGGCTATGCGCGGCGGTGCTACTGCTGGCGCTTGTGCCGGGGTGTCTGGGGAAGGAGGAGGATGAGCCGCTGAAGCGGTCCACCCAGACCAAGGAGAGCGAGAAGAGCCAGAAGGCCATGGAGGCCCTGGCGGAGCCGGAGGCGGTTGAGACCCAGGCGGATGAATACGGTCTGGTGGAGATGACGGCTTCCGTGAAGATTCCCGATTACAGCCTGTACTTCTCGGAGTGCTGGGAGGAGGCCTCCCAGGAGGCCGGGGACGAGGCGGAGTTCGAGGAGAAGCTGTTCGCCCTGGCGGAGGAGCGCACCCGCAGCGGGGATGTGGAGTGGACCACCAGGGAGGTCACGGTGAACCTCTCCATGCTGGACGGGGAGAAGGAAGAGTGGAGCGAGGAGGAGCTGGCAGAGGCTGCCAGGAGGGAAGCTTTCGAGCAGGAGATGGAGGAGTTTGCCCTGGAGCTCATGGAGGAAGTGCTGAGCCAGTCCGTGGACGTGGAAGCCTATGCGGACGGCGGAGAGGGGGAGCAGTGATATGAGAGGAAAATGTCGGAATCTGTTCCGCCGGGCGGCCGCACTTCTGCTGGCGGCGGTTATGACGGTCCTCGCCGGAGCGCAGCCGGCGCTGGCTGCCGAGGAGGACGAGCGAAATGAGGAATACCTGCAGGGGCTCTACGAGCGGTGCGAGGCCTACCTGAGCCTGGAGGGGGACAGCAGCGATGGATACCTGCTGGACCGGGACAAGTTTCTCTACTGCATCTGGGCCGACGAGATCGACCGGATCCTGGCCCGGGAGAGCTACGAGATCGAGAACGCCGATGAGAAGAATTTCCTCGAGAAGGTGGCGGAGTACCTGGAGACGGCGGTTCACAACGCCCAGGCGGATGTGAAGATCGCCTTCACCTGGGCGGGGCACGCCCTGACGGACACGAAGCTGAACGAGGAGGCGTACATCGAGTACCTGTCCAGGATCATGGCCATGCAGGAGAAGGGGTTCCTGGAGACGGCCTGGTCCCAGACGGAGTACAGCATCCGGGTGAACGCCTGGTCGGAGATCAAGGCCATCGGCAAGCAGACCCTGAGCGTGGCCCTGAAGAAGGACAAGAACAACACCGAGCCCAGCAAGATCAAACTGAAGATTTCCCAGATCCTGGGGAAGGAGAACACGGAGAAGCTGGAGAAGATCTACAAAAAGGCGTCGAAGGGCGTCAAGATCGCCAACTTTGCCAACAAGGAAGTGAAGGATCTGGCGGAGGCGGCGGCCCTGGGCATCTATGTGAGCCTCCACGATGAGCAGCAGGCCTTCCTCCAGGCCATCCTGGATTACGCGGATGAGAAGGAGCAGAAGGAGCTCTACAAAGCTGCCCAGACCATGATGGAGGCCTCGGACATGCGGCTTGCGGGGCTGATTCTGGCCGACGACGGGGAGGTCCGGGATTTCTCCAAGATCGTGTCCTACATGACGAACGGGGACTTGGACATCAATAAAATTGTGGAAAATATCACTCAGCAGGTCTCCGCGGGCGCAAAGTCCCTGGCTGCGAAGATGGGAACGGGGATCGGGGCCAGCCTGCTGAAGGGAGTCGGCGCCCTGGCGTCCAAGGCCACCCTGATCTATGCCGGCTTCCAGATCGGCGGCCATGTGGGCCGCCTCATGATGGGAAACGACTATGAGCGGATCCGCGAGGCGATCATCATGGACGACATCGGAACGGCTCTGGGGGCGGCATTTGCGGACTATGCCGGCCCGGCCGGGAGCGATAAATCGTCCTGGGGCGACCGCTATGATGCCATTTTCTGCATGGTGGCGGCGGGGGAGGCCCTGTGCTACGCGCGGCTCATGGGCGAGTACAGTGTCCTGGAAGACCAGAAGGGCAGGGGCGCTCTGCCGGACGAGGAGATCGACCGCCTGTACGAGAGCAAGGCCAACAATCTGAACCGGTGCTACCAGGCCCTGGCGTCCATTTTTCCGGAGCCGGCGCCGGTGGTGTCCGTCTACGCCCCCATGGAGCGGGAGAAGGAGCAGGCGGGCAGCAACTGGGTGAGCCTGGAGATGGCCGTGCCCACGGTCTACATCGACGGAAATGACGATGCGGCTCAGAAGATCAACGAGGATGCGAAGTTAAATGAGCTTCTGGATTCCACCGAGGCCCTGTACGAGGATACCAAGAGCAATTCGGCGGAGATGGGAAGCACCTACTGGACCAACCTGGAGAGCAGCGTGGATCTGTGGATGGAGGATGCCTTCGCCACCGACCAGGCCCTGAGCATGCGGTTTAAGCGGGTCAGCTACTATATGGGCTCCGCCCACCCCAACCATGTGATCGTCTGCACCAACTATGACACCTCCAGCGGGGCATACCTGAATTTTGAGGATATCCTGGCGGACGACAAGGAGGCGGCCAAGGAGAAGTTCCTGGAGCTCATGGGCCCGGCCCTGGCCGAGGCCTACCCGGAGTGGGCGAGCTGGACGCCCGGACGGGTGAAGAACCCGGAGGAGATCGTGAAGATCAACTTCCTGGATGCGGCGGCAGAGACCAGGGAGCGCCATTGGTATTTCTCTGACTCTGGGCTGAACATCGTCTTTGACCCGTATCAGATCGCCCCCTACGCCGCCGGCAGCATCACGGCGACGGTGCCCTACTATCAATTGGAGGGCGTGATCCGCGAGGAGTACCTGGCCCGGGATCTCAGGGGCATTCAGGCGACGGGGACGCCGGAGCTCGTCATGTGGGATGAGCTGGACCGGATGGATAAGACCAGGTTCAACGGCGGAAATGTCTACGGCCGTCAGGACAGGAGCTACAAGGCGGTGATCACGGATGCCGCCGCATACCACGCCAAGGTGAAGAAGGGCTACAGCGTGCTCTTCTACTCCAGCTGCATGATGCCCAGCGACGCGGCGTGGATGAACGATATGTCGGAGGTGGACTCCCCGGAGGGGGAGGTGGATGAGTACCTCATCACCAGCGAGACGAACCTGACAGAGTGACATCTGACAGAGATAGAGAAGGAGGAGAGTTGTCATGAGAAAGTGTATGTTTGAAAAGGGAAAGAGGACGGCTGCCGCTGCGGCCCTGGCCTTTGTGCTGGCGGCGGGGAGCATCGCCGGCTGCGGCGGGTCCGGCGGGCTTGAGGAGGCGGTCCAGGCTGTGGGAGAGGCTGTGGGCGGCCAGGGGGAGGACTCCCAGGAGGCCGCTCAGGGTGAGGCCGCCCAGGGAGAAGATGCCCAGGCCGAGGGCGAGGCGGCGGAGACGGCTCCCCAGCTCCCGGAGTACGCCCCGGTGGACCCGGAGTCCGTGCCGGAGAGCGCCGAGGGGGATTTTATCTATGAAGACTACGGGGACAGCCGGATCTACATCACCGGCTACCAGGGCCCCGGCGGCCAGGTGAAGATCCCGGCCCATCTGGGCGGCGCGGAGACTATGGCCATCATGAAGGACGCCTTTAAGACCAACGAGACCATCACCTACATCTACATTCCGGAGACGGTGACCAGGATTGAAGAGTACTCCTTCCGGGACTGCACGGGCCTGGAGGAAGCCTACATCGCCGCCGACGCCCTGGCCATTGAGAAATCCACCTTCCGGGGCTGCACCTCCCTTCGCCGGGTGGTACTGGCCGGCAGCGTGAGCACCATCGAGGGGGAGATGGACAGCGGAGCCTTCCAGGGCTGCACCTCCCTGACGGAGGTGGTGTTCCCGGATACCCTGAACAACCATATCCAGACCAACGCCTTCTACGGCTGCACGGCCCTGGAGACGGTGGATCTGTCCAACACCCAGCTTCAGGGCATCGGCCAGCTGGCCTTCGGCTACTGCACAAACTTGAAGACGGTGAAGCTGCCCGGCACAGCCCAGTGGGTACAGTGCAATTCCTTCATGGCCACACCGAATCTGCAGGAGTTTGACGTGGGGGAGGGCAATACCGCCCTGGAGGTGCAGGACGGAGTGGTCTACACCATCGATTTCTGCGGCTCTGAGTCCCCCAACACCGCCCTCTTCGGCCTGGAAGGGGCCATGAGCGAGGACCTGGTGATCCGCGAGGGCACAGAGCGGGTGACGGATCACGCCTTCCAGCACAACCAGAAGGTCAAGACGGTGACTCTGCCGGACAGCGTGACCTCCATCGGCTCCAATGCCTTCTCCGACTGCCAGAAGCTGGCGCAGGTGAATTTTGGAAACGGGGTGGAGCTCATCGAACAGCGCGCCTTTGAGGGCTGCAGCAGTCTGGAGGAGGTCGTTCTCCCCGCATCCCTGACGGAGATGGAGGACAGCTGCTTCTCCTACTGCGGCCTGAAGAAGGTGTCCCTGCCGGACGGCGTGAAGTACTCTTCCGGCAGCACCACCCAGGAGTACGTCTTCGCCGGGGACAAGGACGCGGTGTTCACCTTCCAGGGGAAGGAGTACACCTACGACCAGGCGGCGGAGCTGGACGCCCTTCTGGCGCAGTAAAAGCGGCGCGGCAGCGAGAATGGCGCGGCAGTAAAAGCGGCGCGGCAGCGCAAATGAGATAAAACAGATATCCGGGGATCCTGCGGAGCACAAAATTTTGCAGTGTCCCCGGATATTTCTGTTCAATCCCCGGGGTTCTGTGTTATACTAAATTTATCAGCGGCCCCGCCGTTTTCGGGCGAGGACGCCGCCACAACATAAGGAGAAAACAGAGTATGACGAAATTGATTTCCTGGAATGTCAACGGCCTCAGAGCCTGTGTGACAAAAGGATTTTTGGATTATTTCCGGGAGGCGGACGCCGACGTGTTCTGCCTTCAGGAGACGAAGCTGCAGGCGGGCCAGATTGACCTGCCCCTGCCGGGCTATCACCAGTACTGGAACTACGCGGAGAAGAAGGGATATTCCGGAACCGCTATGTTTACAAAGGAGGAGCCCCTGTCCGTGTCCTGCGGCATCGGGGCGGAGGAGCACGACAAGGAGGGGCGCGTGATCACCGCCGAGTTCCCGGATTATTATGTGGTCACCTGCTACACCCCCAACTCCCAGGACGGCCTGGCCCGCCTTCCCTACCGGCGGGAGTGGAACGCCGCCTTCCTGGCCTATTTAAAGGGGCTTGAGGAGAAGAAGCCGGTGGTTTTCTGCGGGGATCTGAATGTGGCCCACCGGGAGATTGACTTAAAGAACCCCAAGACCAACCGGAAGAATGCCGGCTTCACCGACGAGGAGAGGGAGGATTTCACCGCTCTCCTGGACGCCGGCTTCATCGACACCTTCCGCTACTTTTACCCGGACGCGGAGGGAATCTACTCCTGGTGGTCCTACCGCTTTAAGGCCCGGGAGAAGAATGCCGGGTGGCGCATCGACTATTTCTGCGTGTCCGAGAGTCTGAAGGACCGCCTGGAGAGCGCCTCCATCCACACGGAGGTCTACGGCTCGGATCACTGTCCCGTGGAGGTCGTGCTGAAGCCATGAACATTGTGACCATCGAACATCTGACAAAATCTTACACCGAGAGACTTTTATTTGACGACACCGATTTCTCCATCCAGGAGGGGGAGAAGGTGGGCCTCATCGGCATCAACGGCACGGGCAAGTCCACCCTGTTGAAGATCGTGGCGGGGCTTGAGGAGCCGGACTCCGGCACCGTGGTGCGCAGGAGGAACCTGGACATCCGCTACCTGCCCCAGAATCCCCGCTTCACGGAGGGGGACACCATTCTCCAGGCCATCGTCCGGGAAAATGAGGGGCATTCCCATGTGTGGGATCTGGAGAGCCAGGCCAAGACCATGCTGACCAAACTGGGAATCTATGATTTTGACGCCAGAGTGGAGACACTCTCCGGGGGACAGAGAAAGCGGATCGCCCTGGTGAGCGTCCTCCTGTCCACGGCGGAGCTTCTGGTGCTGGACGAGCCCACCAACCACCTGGACAGCCAGATGGCCGACTGGCTGGAGGACTATCTGAAGAAATTCAGGGGCGCCCTGCTGATGATCACCCACGACCGGTACTTTCTGGACAGCGTCACCAGCCGCATTGTGGAGCTGGACAAGGGGAAATTCTACAGCTACGACGCCAACTACGAGGGCTATCTGAAGCTGAAGGCGGAGCGCATGGACATGGCCCTGGCCACGGAGCGCAAGCGCCAGTCCCTCTTGCGGACGGAGCTGGAGTGGATGATGCGGGGCGCCAGAGCCCGCTCCACCAAGCAGAAGGCCCACATCCAGAGGTATGAGGCCCTGCGGGATCAGAAGGCGCCGGAGTTTGACGCCCAGGTGGAGCTGGATTCCGTGTCCAGCCGTCTGGGGCGGACCACGGTGGAGGTGGAGAACCTGTGCAAGTCCTACGGGGACAAGGTGCTGATGAAGGATTTCACCTACATTTTCCTGAAAAATGACCGGGTGGGCATCATCGGCCCCAACGGCAGCGGCAAATCCACCCTGATGAAGATCATCGCCGGCTGGGTGCAGCCGGACTCCGGCACCGTGACCATCGGCCAGACGGTGAAGATCGGGTATTTCTCCCAGGAAAATGAGGCCATGGACGAGAGCCAGCGGGTGATCGACTACATCAAGGACGTGGCGGAGTACGTGCCCACCAGCGACGGGCGCATCACCGCCTCCCAGATGCTGGAGCGGTTTCTGTTTCCCTCCAGCGTCCAGTACAATGTGATCGCCAAGCTCTCCGGCGGGGAGAAGCGCAGGCTCTACCTCTGCCGCATCCTCATGGAGGCCCCCAATGTGCTGATGCTGGATGAGCCCACCAACGACCTGGACATCCAGACCCTGACCATCCTGGAGGACTACCTGGACCATTTCCAGGGGATCGTCATCGCCGTGTCCCACGACCGGTATTTCCTGGACCGCACGGTGCGGCGCATCTTCGCCTTCGAGGGGAACGGGGTGATCCGCCAGTACGAGGGGGGATTTACCGACTACCAGGCGGCCTATGAGCGGATCCACGGGGAGGAGCAGCCGGAGACCAGGAAGGAGGCCCGCCCTGCCGGGGAGAAGTCGAAAGAAAAGCCCAGAGAAAAGAAGCTGAAATTCACCTACATGGAGCAGAAGGAGTGGGAGACCATCGAGGAGACCATCGCCTCCCTGGAGGAGGAGACGGCCGCCCTGGAGAAAGAGATAGAGGCGGCGGCCACCGATTACGCGAAATTAAAGGAACTGATGGCCCGGAAGGAAGAGAAGGAAGCACTTCTGGAGGAGAAAATGGACCGCTGGATGTACCTGAATGATCTGGCGGAGAAGATTGCCGCGCAGCAGTCTTAGGGAGGAAATATGGGAGATTTTTATATAGCGGATAGTCAGAAATGGTACCCGTTGGGGGCCACAAGAGTGAGGGGAGGATACCATTTTGCCACCACGGCGGGGGCGTCAAGCTGCGCTCTGGTGCTCTACCGGGAGGGAAAGACCGCGCCGGTGCAGAAGATTTCCTTCCGGGAGGAGGACAAGACCGGGGATGTCTGGAATATGACACTCACGGGGGGAGATTTTAGCGGGCTGGAGTACGCCTACGAGGCGGACGGAAAGCTGCTGCCGGACCCCTACGGCGCCTCCTTCCGGGGACGGGAGAAATGGGGAGCGCTGAACCAGGGGAAAAAGCCCCTGCGCACGCCCCTCATCCAGGAGGAATTTGACTGGGAGGGGGACCGCCCCCTGGAGATTCCCTACGAGGACACGGTGATCTACCGCCTCCACGTCAGAGGCTTCACCAGGCACTCCTCCTCGGGGACGGCGGAGCACGGGACATTTTCCGCCGTGGCGGAGAAGATTTCCTACTTGAAGGAGCTGGGGGTGACGGCGGTGGAGCTGCTGCCGCCCACGGAGTTCGAGGAGGTGATCCTGCCGGAGGGAGCGGGAAAGAATCCCTACGTGAAGGCGGAGCCCACGGGAAAGATCAATTACTGGGGCTACACGGGGGGCGGCATCTTCGCCCCCAAGGCCTCCTACAGCTCCGGGAAGGAGAAACACCCGGTGACGGAGTTTAAAGAGCTGGTGAAGGCGCTGCACAGGGCGGGGCTGGAGATCATCGTGGAGCTCTTCTTCACGGGGAATGAGAGCCCGGTCTACGCTCTGGACGCGGTGCGCCGCTGGGTGGAGCGCTACCATGTGGACGGGGTGCACCTGGTGGGAAACGCCCCCTTAAAGCTCATCGGGGAGGATCCCTTCCTCAGCCGCACCAAGCTTCTCGCCGTCTCCTGGGACGGGGTGGACGGCGGCAGGAGAAAGCACCTGGCGGAGTACAACGATGGCTTCATGGAGGACGGACGGCGCCTGTTGAAGGGGGATGAGGGGCAGATCAATGCCCTGGTGAACCGCATCCGCAGGAACCCCAAGTCCTGCGCCGCCATCAACTACATGGCTTCCACCAACGGCTTCACCCTGATGGACATGGTCTCCTACGACCGGAAGCACAACGAGGCCAACGGGGAGAACGGCAGGGACGGCTCCGACAGCAACTACAGCTGGAACTGCGGGGTGGAGGGTCCCACCCGCAGGAAGAAGATCATGGAGATGCGGAAAAAACAGATCCGCAACGCCCTGATGCTGGTGTTCCTGAGCCAGGGGACGCCCCTTCTGCTGGCGGGGGACGAGTTCGGCAACTCCCAGGGGGGCAACAACAACGCCTACTGCCAGGACAATGAGACCTCCTGGCTCAACTGGAACCAGTTGAAGACCAACAGCGACATCTATGAATTTGTGAAATACCTCATCGCCTTCCGCAAGGCCCACCCGGTTTTCCACCTGGCGGAGGAGCCGAAGGTGATGGATTACAAAGTGTGCGGCTACCCGGACGTGTCCTTCCACGGGGTGAAGGCCTGGTACCCGGAATTTGAAAATTTCCGCCGTCAGCTGGGCGTGCTCTACTGCGGGGAGTACGGCGAGAAGGCGGACGGGACCGCCGACGATTTCTTCTATGTGGCTTACAACAGCCACTGGGAGCCACACGAGTTCGCCCTGCCCCATCTCCGGGGAGATCAGAAATGGTACGTGGCCATCAACACGGACGAGGGGTCCAGAAACGGGATTTACCAGCCGGGGGAGGAGAAGATTTTGAAGGATCAGAAGCGCTTTATGGTCCAGCCCAGAAGCGTGGTGGTGTTCATCGGAAAATAAATTGAGAAAAAAAGTGTGCGCTCCTGCGCACACTCGCGCCGAAGCGCACACTGGCGGGGGAGCGCATGGACCTTTACTCAGGGTAGGTCAGGCGCTCCTCGCTGATGTCACAGAGCACCTCGTCCAGGTATTTCCGGGCCAGGTACTTGGCCATGGGCAGGTTCATATCCAGATAGTTGCCGCAGTCCCTGGGGCTTGCGCCGGGGATCTCCCCCTCGTAGTCGCGGATGAACTCGAACATCTCCGTCAGCAGGGGAACGATGTCCACGGATTCAAAATCCCCGCACAGCAGCAGGTAGAAGCCGGTGCGGCAGCCCATGGGGCCGAAATAGATCACCTTGTCCCCGTAGACGGGATGGTTCCTGAGGAAGGTGGCGCCCAGGTGCTCGATGGCGTGCATCTCCGCCGTGTTCATCACCGGCTCGCAGTTGGGGCGGGTCATGCGCAGGTCGAAGGTGGTGATCACCGCGCCGCCTGCCGGGTCCTTCCTGGACACGTAGACGCCGGGGAGAAGCTTTAAGTGGTTGATGGTGAAGCTGGTGATTTTTTCCATAGGACAAAATTCTCCTTTTCCTGTGTGAAGCCGTACCGGAAGGTCGATGGGGACCCGGGCGGCCGATTCATGTATAACAGACAGTATATCCCACCGGGCCGCAAAAGGCAAGAGCCGCCGGCGGGCGCGCAAAAAAACTGTAAAATCTGCAAAAAGGGCTTGCATTTCCCGGAAAAATCTCATATACTGTTCTACGAAACGAAAACCGAATACGAAAAGGGAGTAGTTTAAATGCCTCGTCAACATACGCGGCCGCAAGGCCTGGTGGGGCATATCCTGATTCTGTTGGGATTACAAGACTTTTCATGCGTGGCGTGTACAGGAAGTTTGTACAATTTACGCATGAAAAGTCTTTTTTCGTTCATACCAATAGTAAGAAGCAGAGAGGAGAGTTAGGCGATGAGAGCATGGTATCAGATGTCGGATGAGGAGGCGCTGCAGGCTCAGAGCGTAGGGAAGGAAGGCCTGACCGCCGCCCAGGTGGAGGAGAGGACCAGAGAACACGGCAAGAACGTTCTCCAGGAGACGAAGAAAAAGAGCGCGTTCCAGGTATTTCTGGAGCAGTTCAAGGATCTGCTGGTGATCATTCTGATCGTGGCGGCCCTGATCTCCATGGTGTCCGGCAACGTGGAGAGCACGGTGGTTATTTTCGCGGTCATCATCATGAACGCGATCCTGGGAACCATCCAGCACGAGAAGGCGGAGAAATCCCTGGACAGCTTAAAATCCCTTTCCTCGCCCATCGCGAAGGTGATGCGCGGCGGAAAGAAGATGGAGATCGACTCCAGGGACGTGGTCCCGGGGGACATTCTCCTTTTGGAGGCGGGGGATCTGGTGGTGGCCGATGGCCGCGTGCTGGAGAGCTATTCCCTGCAGGTGAATGAGAGCTCCCTCACCGGTGAGTCCACCAACGTGGACAAGAAGGCGGTGCAGCTGGAGGAGGACAAGGTGGCCCTGGCGGACCAGGTGAACATGGTGTTCTCCAGCTCCCTGGTCACCCTGGGCCGCGGCGTGGTGGTGGTGACCGGGACGGGGATGAACACGGAGATCGGCAAGATCGCGTCCCTGATGAACGCCACCAAGGAGAAGAAGACTCCCCTGCAGGTGAGCTTGGACCAGTTCAGCAGCAAGCTGGCGGCGGTGATCATGGTGATCTCCGGCATCGTGTTCCTGCTGAGCCTGTACCGGCAGATGCCCATCCTGGATTCCCTGATGTTCGCCGTGGCTCTGGCCGTGGCGGCCATCCCGGAGGCCCTGGGCTCCATCGTCACCATCGTGCAGGCCATGGGCACCCAGAAGATGGCGGCGGAGAACGCCATCATCAAGGATCTGAAGGCGGTGGAGAGCCTGGGCTGCGTGTCGGTGATCTGCTCGGATAAGACGGGAACCCTGACTCAGAACAAGATGACGGTGCAGGAGATCTACATGGATGAGAAGCTGGTTCCGTCGGACGCCCTGAAGATGGAGGGGACGGTGGCCAGGTATCTGATCTACAGCGCCCTGCTGGCCAATGACGCCGCCTTCACCGATGGGAAGATGATCGGCGATCCCACGGAGTTTGCCCTCATCGACATGGGCCGCAAGGTGGGAGTGGATGAGAATATCATCCGGGGTGAGCTTCCCAGAATGGGGGAGATCCCCTTCGACTCTGACCGGAAGCTGATGAGCACCCGCCACATGATTTTCGGCAAGGACACCCTCCTCACCAAGGGGGCGGTGGATGTGCTCCTGCCCAGGATCACCCGCATTCTCACCTCCGAGGGCGTGCGCCCGGTGCAGGAGTCTGACCGCCGGAAGATCCTGGAGCAGAATATGGCCTTCTCCACCCAGGGCCTGCGCGTGCTGGCCTTCGCCTACCGGGAGATGGGGGAGAAGGAGGCGCTGACGCTGGCGGACGAGCAGGACTACACCTTCATCGGCCTGACCGCCATGATGGATCCGCCCCGCCCGGAGTCCAGAAACGCGGTGTTAAATGCCAAAAAGGCGGGCATCAAACCGGTGATGATCACCGGGGACCACAAGGTGACGGCCTCCGCCATCGCCAGAAAGATCGGCATCCTGGACGAGGACGGACTGGCGGTGGAAGGGCTGGAGCTGGATCAGATGGACGACGGAGAGCTGGCTGACAAGCTGGAGCGGATCTCCGTGTACGCCAGAGTCTCCCCGGAGCACAAGATCCGCATCGTGGAGGCCTGGCAGAACAAGGGCCGCATTGTGGCCATGACGGGCGACGGCGTCAACGACGCCCCGGCCTTAAAGAAGGCGGACATCGGCGTGGCCATGGGAATCACCGGCACGGAGGTGTCCAAGGACGCGGCGGCCATGATCCTGGCGGACGACAATTTTGCCACCATCATCAAGGCGGTGGCCAACGGGCGGAACGTGTACCGGAACATCAAGAACTCCATCAAGTTCCTCCTCTCCGGAAATATGGCCGGCATCCTCAGCGTGCTCTACACCTCCCTCATGGGACTGCCGGTGCCCTTCGCCCCGGTGCACCTGCTGTTCATCAACCTGCTGACGGACTCCCTTCCCGCCATCGCCATCGGCATGGAGCCGGCGGAGCCGGGACTTTTGGAGCAGCCCCCCAGAGATCCCAAGGAGGGAATTCTCACCAGAGACTTCCTGACGGACATCGGGGTGCAGGGAGCGCTGATCGCAGTGTTCACCATGCTGTCCTACTACACGGGCCTCTATCAGCCGGGATTTAACGGAACCCCCGGCAGCCAGGTGGTGGCCAGCACCATGGCCTTCGCCACCCTGACCCTGGCCAGACTGTTCCACGGCTTCAACTGCCGGAGCCAGCACTCCATCATGCGGCTGAAGCTCATGAGCAACCCCTGGAGCGTCATGGCCTTCGAGGCCGGCGTGGTGCTCCTGGCGGCGGTGCTGTTTGTGCCCGGACTCCAGACCCTGTTCTCCGTGGCAGATCTGTCCGTGCGGCAGCTGCTCACCATCCTGATCTTCGCAGTGGTGCCCACCCTGATCATCCAGGCGGTGAAGACCATCCGGGAAGCGATGAAATAATCCAGGCGGAGAGAAACTGAATACAGAGAAGACGAATACAGAGAACAGCCGGCGTCCCAGACCCAAGGGGCGCCGGCTGTTCGCCTTATACAGACTCATGGGGCGCTGGCTGTTCGCCTTGTAAAAGAAATTCCTCTGTGATAAGATAAAATAATCAGACAGATTCGCGAAAAAAGGGGGATTTGCATGAAACAGTATGTGATGGCCCTGGACCAGGGAACCACCAGCTCCAGGTGTATTTTGTTCGATCACGAGGGCAGCGTGTGCAGCATGGCCCAGAAGGAATTTCCCCAGATCTATCCCCATCCGGGGTGGGTGGAGCACGACCCCATGGAGATCTGGGCGGCTCAGTTCAGCGTCATGGCGGAAGCCATGGGCAAGATCGGCGCCACGGCGGAGAACATCGCCGCCATCGGCATCACCAACCAGAGGGAGACCACCATCGTCTGGGACCGGGAGACGGGGCAGCCGGTGTACAACGCCATCGTCTGGCAGTGCCGCCGCACGGCGGACGTGATCGACCGCCTGAACGAGGAGGGCATGGGGGAGACGGTTCGGAGGAAGACGGGGCTGATCCCGGACGCCTACTTCTCCGCCACCAAGATCCAGTGGATTCTGGACCATGTGCCGGGAGTCAGGGAGAGGGCGGAGTGGGGAGAACTGCTCTTCGGGACGGTGGACACCTGGCTGATCTGGAAGCTGACCAAGGGGGCGGTCCACGTGACGGACTGCACCAACGCCTCCCGCACCATGCTCTTTGACATTCACCGCATGGAGTGGGACCAGGAGCTTCTGGACTATTTTCACATCCCGGCGGCCATGCTGCCCCAGGTGAAGCCCAGCAGCTGCATTTACGGGTACACGGCTCCGGAGCTGACCGGCGGCCCCATCCCCATCGCCGGGGCGGCGGGGGATCAGCAGGCGGCCCTCTTCGGCCAGTGCTGCTTTGAGCCCGGGGAGGTGAAAAATACATACGGAACCGGCTGTTTCCTCCTGATGAACACCGGCGGAGAGGCCATCGCCTCGGAGCACGGGCTTCTCACCACCGTGGCCGCCTCCCTGGGGGAGCGGCCGGAGTACGCCCTGGAGGGGAGCGTGTTCGTGGCGGGGGCCGCAATCCAGTGGCTGCGGGATGAGCTGGGGCTGATCCGCACCTCCGCGGAGTCGGAGGTCTGCTGCCTGGCGGTGGAGGACACCGCCGGCGCCTACGTGGTGCCTGCCTTCACAGGGCTGGCCGCCCCCAACTGGGACCAGTACGCCAGGGGCTCCATCCTGGGACTCACCAGGGGGGTGGGGAGAAACCATCTGGTGCGGGCCACGGTGGAGTCCATGGCCTACCAGACCTGGGAGCTCATCGAGGCCATGGAGCAGGATTCCGGCATCCCCTTAAAGTCCCTGAAGGTGGACGGGGGAGCCTGCGCCAACAATTTCCTCATGCAGTTCCAGGCGGACATCCTGGACGGGGAGGTGGTGCGCCCCGCCTGCATCGAGACCACGGCCATGGGAGCCGCCTACCTGGCGGGCATCGCCGCGGGCTACTGGAGCGGCAAGGACGATGTGAGAAAAAACTGGGCCCTGGACCGCGTCTTCACCCCCAACATGGAGGCGGAGAGAAGAGAGAAGCTGAAGAAGGGCTGGAAGAGGGCGGTAAAGCGGGCCGTGGACTGGGCGAGAGAGGAGTAGGAAAAGAAAAAGGCGGGTGTGCCGCGCATTTTGCGGCACGCCCGCTGTCTCATTCAGCAGATTGACAATCTGAAATTAGTAATTCTCCACTTTTCTCTCGAAGTAAGCCTTGGGATGAGCGCAGCAGGGGCAAACCTCCGGCGCCTCCGGTCCCTCGTGGATGTATCCGCAGTTGCGGCACTTCCAGCCCAGGGGAGCGTCTCCCTTGAAGGTCTTGTCATTCTTGTAGCTCTCAAGCAGCTTTAAGTAGCGCTTCTCGTGGGCAGCCTCCACCTTGGCAACCAGCTCAAATTTCACAGCCAGCTCCTCAAAGCCCTCCTCTCTGGCCTCCCTGGCCATGCGGGCGTACATATCGGTCCACTCGAAATTCTCGCCGGCGGCGGCGTCCTCCAGGTTCTCAGCCACATCGCCGATGCCGTGGAATTCCTTAAACCACATCTTTGCGTGCTCTTTCTCCTGGTCAGCGGTATCCAGATAGAGGGCGGCCAGCTGCTCGTATCCAGCCTTCTTTGCGGCAGAAGCATAATAGGTATATTTGTTTCTCGCCTGAGATTCACCGGCAAATGCGGCCAGCAGGTTCTGTTCAGTTTTTGTTCCAGCGTACTTAGACATGGGATACCTCCTTGAAGTTTGATTTTAAAACATAGCAGCGTTGCTGCATGTAAGCCCAGTGTAACACACCCCGCGGGATATTGCAAGGAAAGTCCGGAAAGTGTCAGAATTGCCTTAGAATTAGGAGAAGAGAAAAACACTATGCAGCCAGCGTATTGTTTTTTGGGCGTATTTTTACTAAAATTTTGTCATAATCTGTATATTTTGAAAAAGGGAGGAAGGGGAAATGAAAAAGAAAATTGCGGCGCTGGTGGCGTCCTGCGCGCTGGCCCTGGCGGGATGCGGGGATGCGGACGTGATTATGGAGGCAGTGAGGGAGCTGGAGAGTGTGCTGGAGGAGGCGATCCCTGGAGAAGAGAGCGGAGAGGAAGCGAATGAGGAGAGTGAGGAGACGACGGTTCCGGCGGCAGAGATAGACCCTGCCGGTACTTATAAGAATGTGAGCATGATGTTTGATGCAGTCTATATTCTCAATGATAATGGAACCTACGATAAGACATATCCGGAGGAGAAAGGGACTTACACAGTAGAAGAAAATGGAGATTTGAAGCTGAAGGAGAACAATAGCTCTGCGATCACTTACATTGCCCATGGCTCCTATTATTACAGGGGAGACAGGAAAATTTCATCCGACGAGGAATATGGGGCAGCGGTGTCATTTGACGAGAACGGAAGGTCCTCCCAGACGTTTGAAACAACCTTTATCTCCCAGGACAATGGGCAGTCCATCGGCTATGAGCTTACCCTGCGGGAAGATGGAACTTTTCTGCTTCAGGAGGAAGTCGGCCACATGGATGGCGGAATTATGATCGTGCAGGACGGAGATTCTTTTGAGGGAACCTACGCTCAGCAGGGGGATGTGCTGACCTTGATATGGCAGGAAACCGATTACGAGATACTGTATTTGGAAGGAAATTTGTACTACGACGTGATAGAGAAGGAGACGGATGAGAACGCCCAGGAGCTGGAGGCGAGACTTGCGGCCCTGGAAGCGGCAGAGAACGCCAAATACGAGCTAGTGGACGAAGCTCTTGCTGCTGAGATCAGAGGAAAGCTGCAGGGCGTGTGGGAATACAGCGAGGGAGCCGTCAGCTATTCCATTCAGTTTGACGGGGACCATATCAGCGTATCGTCCAGCGTCGGCGGATATGGCCTCAGCAACCAAGGAACCTACGAGATTTGCAGGGATTTGCTTCTGATTACCTATGATAGCGGCGGCCAGGCGACCATGGACTATACCTATGAGAATGGGGAACTTACGATCCAGCGGCTGGTTGGGCTGACAGATTAGAACTTAGAAGAAGAGCAGAGGCCTGACGGATCCGGCGGGCCTCTGGACATGGGAGGGGTACAATTATGAAGAGAAATTGCGTATGGGCGCTGCTTCTGGCCCTGGCGGTCAGCATGCTCACAGCCTGCAGCTCCACGGAGGAGAATGTGGATGCCATCCTCACCTTGCTGGGGGTGGACAGCGAGGAGGAGTACAGCGAGGCAGCGGCTGAGCCGGAGACTCCCTTTGACGAGACAGATGTCTATGCGGCCATCGTCGCCTCCGCAGATGAGAGCCTGGGGGACACCGCCCACAGCTTCAAGTTTGAGCGGGATACTAAGACTTTGAACCTCTACATTGAGGCCCCGGAGATGACGAAAGAGATGCTGACCATGAGGAGTCCGACCGTCATGGCGAGCTGGGAGGAGTTAAAGGAGAGCTATGGAAAACTGGGACAGGAGCTGTGGAATCTCGTAGTGAAAGCCGGCGGGGTGGACAATGTCAACATCTACATGGTGGACAAGATGAACTCCGCCGACCGGTACGGTACAGATAACTATATCCTGTGGTATGAAAAGGGCACCTTGATGTACGAATACGGTGCCTGGTCATCTTGATTTTTCGACATATTTCAACTACAATTTCAATATAAAGAGTTTATTTTAAAGGAAACAGGAGGAACAGGAAATGAAGAGAAAGTACGCACTGGCGCTGCTTCTGGCTTTCGCAGTCAGTTCAGTCACAGCATGCGGGTCTGCGGAGGAGAATGCGGATGCCATCCTCACCCTGCTTGGGGTAGACAGCGAGGAGACGGAGGAGGAGACGGAGGCACCGGAGACGACGGCGGCCGTTTCGGAGGCAGAGACCGAGAGGGCGGCCGAGGGGGAGCCGAAGGCTGCCAGCGGAGACAGCAGTGCAGTCCCCTTTGACGAGACGGAGATCTACGACACCATTGTGGACATTCTGGACACCAACTTCGCGGACAATCCCCACTCTCTGGAGTTTAACCGGTACACGCAGAAGCTGAATCTCTATATTCAGGCTCCGGATTCCCTGCGGGAGGCGCTGGATGGGAGAGACCCGGAGATCATGGCTGCATGGGGCGAAGTGCGGGACAACATGGGCAACCTGGGCGCACAGCTGTGGGAACTGGTTCAGATCACCGGCGGCGTGGAGGCAGTCGATCTGTTTATGGTGGAGGAGCTGAAGGAGGACAGCAGCGAGTACGGTGTGGAAGACGTCCTGCTGGCCTTTGAGAACGGGGAACTGGTCTACGACTACGGAGAGTAACTCTGCGGGCGAACGCCGCGAGTCAGAAAAATAGATAGAAACTCTTTCTGCTTCAGAGAGAATACTAAATGAGCGCCGCCCGGATCGGGGCGGCGCTTGCTGCGCTTGTATGGATGTCCGGTTTTGCCGGAGGCGGGTCCTTACTCGATCACGCTGTCGGCGATCTCAGTTCCCGCACAGAGGAGGGCCACCAGGAGCGTCTGCTGGCAGCTCTTGAAGGCACCTTCCGGCTTAAACTGCTCGAAGAGCGTGTGGGCCTGGATGTCGTAGTCGCTGCCGCCTCCCAGACACACGGCGGGAAGTCCAGCCTCGAGGGCCCGGTTGCAGTTGGTGGAGCCGCCGTTGCCCAGCTGAGGCTCGTCGCAGCCCAGATAGTTGGCGGAGAGCATGGATGCCTCCACGATGGGAGAGTGGGAATCCTGGTGCCCGGCGTTCACATCGCAGATGTGCTTCACCTCGTAGGTGATGGTGTCCTGGCCCCAGCGGTCGGTCTCCTCCTTGCAGGCCTCCTCGATGGCCTCAAAAATCCGTCCTCTCAGCTTCTCCAGCTCCTCCTGAGAATTGGAGCGGAAGTTGAAGCGGATCGTGGCCTCGGGGACGATGGCGTGGACGGCCTCAAAGCTTCCGGCGTGGAAATTGGTGACGGCGAAGGTGGTCATGGGGTCGGCGGGAACGCGGAACTCCGCGATCTTGGCGATGGCCCTGGCGGCGGCGTGAAGGGGGTTGGCGATTTTGCCGAACATCATGCAGGCGTGTCCGCCGATGCCCTTGAAGGTCACCTCGTAGGTCTGGATGCCGGTTGCCTCGTAGGTGATCTCCTTATAGCCGTCTCCGTCCACGGAGATGCTGGCCTGAAGCTCCGGGTGATGCTCCACGTAGTATTTCATGCCCTTGAGGGCGCCGGTTCCCTCCTCCTGAACGGTCCCCACAAATTGGATGTCGCCCTTGGTCTCAATGCCGGCGGCGTTGAGGGCGCGGATGGTGGAGAGGACGACGGCGCAGCCCCTGGTGTCATCCACGATGCCGGGGCATTTGATAAAGCCGTCCTCGCGGACAATCTCCAGCTTGGTGTCCAGGTTGAACACGGTGTCCATGTGCGCCTCCACCAGGGTGGTTTTCCCGCCGCCGGTTCCCCTGCGGATGCCCACGCAGTTGCCGTACTCGTCGATGTGGCAGTCCGTCAGCCCCTCCTCCTTAAACATTTCTAAGAGGCGGGCCGCCTTCTTCTCCTCGTGGTAGGTGGGGGAGGGGATCAGCGTCAGCTCGATCTGCTTGGCGATGATCTCCTCCTGGTCCGCCTCCATGAACGCCAGGGCTTTCTGCACCTTCTCATTCTCCGTCAGCTT
>MHCFR05601__coassemble_931_pt1 | contig 27995 bp, 25 predicted proteins | sample MHCFR05601__metabat2_high_PE_003 | metagenome-assembled genome bin MHCFR05601
CGTTGCGGAAGCCGTAGAAATTCTTCCAGCAGGTGACGGGATGGGGGGACGGGGGGACAGTCCTGTGATTCAGCTTTGCCCCGCACACGTTGAGGATTCTGGAATATTTTCGGAAGCGGAGACAGTACTCCGTGTCGTCAAACCAGATGAAATAGTTGGCCTTGGGCAGGCCGATCCTGCGGATGAGGGAGGTCTTCAGCACCAGGCCGCAGAACGTGCTTACATCGTAGACGAAGGTTTCGCCCTGGTAGGCGCTCTCCGGCACGGGCCGGTAGGTCATCAGGCAGCGGTTGACCAGGAGCCGCCGGTGGGAACCGTCGATGGCGCCCTCCGTCTCCACAGTGCCGGAGTAGGCCAGATAGCGGCTGCCGGCGATGGCACGGCTGATTTCTTCCATATAGATGGGGGAGATCATGGCGTCGTCGTCGATGATGAGCACCCAGTCGCAGTCGCTCTTTGCCATCTCCTTCAAACCCCGGGCAAACCCGCCGGCTCCGCCGATGTTCTCCGGAAGATGGAGGACGGAGAGGGCGGGATGGTCGATGCTGTCCAGATATTGGGCTGTGCCGTCGGTGCTGTGGTTGTCCACCACCAGAATCCGGTGGAAGGGGACAGTCTGGTCAAAGGCGCAGAGGAGACATTCCTGCAGCAGGGACAGCCGGTTGTAGGTTACGATGATTACTCCGAATTTCACAGCATTTCCTCCTGAATTAGTCCCTCCAATTATAAGTCATTTACAGGGGGATGTCAAAGATTTATGGCCCCGGGGCGGTATGCGTTGCGCCGGCTGGCGGATTATGTTAAAATCAGAGCAGTCTGGCGGCTTCGGGGAAAAGAGCGGGGCCGCCGCGAAGAAGCAAGCGGGCAGGGGGAAGGCTATGTTTAGCAGAAAGAAAAAAGACGGACAGAGGGAGGGGACGCCCAGCGTCCGGGAAAATTACGTGTACAACCTGATTTATCAGATTCTCACGCTGCTGACGCCCCTTATCACCACGCCCTATATCGCCAGAGTGCTGGGGACCGGCGGCGTGGGAATCCAGAGCTACACCAGCTCTGTGGTTCAGTATTTCTCCATTCTGGCGGCCCTGGGGACGGCCTCCTACGGCCAGCGGGAGATCGCCAGAAATCGGGACGACAGGGAGGCCAGGAGCCGGGTGTTCTGGGAGATTGAGCTTCTGTGCGCCGGGACGACCGCCCTGTGCCTGATGGCCTGGATGGCGGTCATCGCCTTCTCCGAGGATTACAGCCCCTACTACGGCGTGCTGACCATGACCCTGGCGGCTGTGGCCTTCGACATCTCCTGGATGTTCGGCGGCATGGAGCAGTACCGCATCATTGTGATCCGCAACACGGCCATCAAGCTGGCGGGCATCGCCATGATGTTTCTCTTCGTGCGGGACGGCGGGGATCTGCTCCTCTACATCGCCCTGCTGGCGGCCACGGGCCTGCTGGGAAATATATCCATGTGGGCCTGCCTGAGGCAGTTTGTGGATCCGGTGGACATTCGCTCCCTGAAGATCCGCCGCCATATGAAGGAGGTGCTGGTGTACTTTGTGCCCACCATCGCCACCTCCGTGTACACCATTCTGGACAAGACCATGATCGGATGGTTTTCCGGCAGTGACAAGTCGGAGAACGGATACTATGAGTACGCCACCGGCTTTGTCAATATGGCGAAGATTCTCATCATCTCCTTCAACGCGGTGATGTCCGCCCGGATGTCCTACCTCTTCGGGGCGGGCCGGCAGGAGGAGATCCGCAGGCGGATCGGGGAGTCGGTGGACTTCGTGCTGCTCCTGGGCCTGCCCATCACCTTCGGCCTGGCGGGCATCGCCGCCTGCTTCGTGCCCTGGTTTCTGGGCGGACAGTACAGCCCGGTGATCCGGCTTTTGTGGCTGTGCAGCCCCCTGGTGCTCATCGTGGGCTTCAGCGACTGCATGGGCAGCCAGATTCTGACTCCCTGCGGAAAGCGGGCGCAGAGCGCCAGGGTGATCGTGGCGGGCGCCTGCGCCAACGCCTGCATGAACCTGCTGCTGATCCCGCGCCTGGGGGCCATGGGCGCCGCCCTGGCCTCCGTTCTGGCGGAGACCATGATCACCGGCCTCTATTTCCGGCTGTGCCGGGGGTATATCCGTCCCGGCATGATCGCAGCGGGGGGGATAAAGCGGCTGGCTGCCGCGGCGGTGATGTTTGGGGCGGTGGTCTGGTTTGGAAATCTGCGGGGCCCTGGTCCCCTGACCACGGCAGTGCAGGTGGCCGGCGGCGCCTGCGTGTATTTTGTGATGCTCTTAATCCTGGGGGATAAGACGGTGCTGGGGCAGATTCGCCGGATACTCGGAAATGGTTCTGGAGAGATTTAGACGCGGAGGCGGATGGACATGGAGGAGAGAGAATTTTACCGGGAGGAAGTGCGCTGCGGATTCCCGGTGACGGAGAAGATGAAGCGGGTGTGGGCGGTGCAGCTGTCCATGCTGGACGAGGTGGAGCGGATCTGCCGGAAATACGGGCTGCGGTATTTTGCCGACAGCGGCACCCTCATCGGGGCGGTGCGGGACAAGGGCTACATCCCCTGGGACGACGACATCGACCTGGCCATGCTGCGGGAGGACTACGAGCGGTTTGTGAAGGTGGCCCCCAGGGAGCTGGGGGAGGGGCTGAAGCTGCAGACGGTCTACACGGAGGAAAATTATCTCCGGGGCCACGCCCAGATCCGGGATGGCCGCACCACCGGGTACAACGAGGAGGACGCCAGGGCCGGGTACAACTGCGGGATTTTCATCGATATTTTCCCCCTGGACGGGATGCCGGACGGGAAGTTGGCGGCCAGGCTGTGGGCATTTCAGGTGCGCCTGTGCTGGATGGTCCTCTACACCTGGTACCGGTATGATTACTATGAGAAGAAGACCTTGGCGGGCCGCTTGCTTCACGGGTTCGGCCGCCTGCTCCACATTCCCATGAGGCGGGCGTACCGGCGCTACGAGATGGTTTGCGCCAGATACAGGGGGAAGAAGACAGAGCGGGTCTGCGACACTGTGTTTATCAGCCAGCTGGCGAAGAATACCTGGGAGCGGAAATGGTTTGAGGACGTGGTGTACCTGCCCTTTGAGAACCGGCAGATTCCGGCCCCCGTCGGGTACGACGGCCGCCTGAGGGCGGAGTACGGGGAGTACTGGAGGCCGGCCAAGGCGCCCACCATGCACGGGGGTCTGGTGCTGGACCCGGACGTCTCCTACGAGGAATATTTGAAGAGGAAGTAAAAAAGAATCCTGCCGCGGCAGGATTCTTTTTCTATGGGGAGTGCGCTCTGCGCACACAGTTTCTTCCGTCAGGAAATTCACTGCAGCCCGTTCTCCGGCACGTTCACGTCCGTGGGATCGTAGGTCTGGGTGTCCGGGATCATCTGCTGGATGGCAGGCCGGTCGAAGGGACCGGGGGTGGCGGACTCGTAGACCGTGATGGCCGTGCCCAGGGGGCAGTTGTCGTAGATCCACTTGGCATCCCTGGTGGTGAAGCGGATGCAGCCGTGGGATTTGGTGGCGCCCAGCCAGTTGTAGGTGCTGGGCTTTAAGGTGTAGACATCCGGCCGCTCGTAGATCACAGAGTGGAGCAGGATGGAAAGGCCCTCGCCCAGGCGGGTGCAGTACTGACAGTACTCGTCTGTGTTCATCAGACGCCAGCGATATTTCACCGGGGTCTGGAAGGTGCCCAGGGGCGTGTCGTCGCCGGTGGAGCAGAGGAACGTCTTGTAGGGGATGATGTACCCGTTGCCTCCGTCCTGGATGTAGACGGTGGTGCAGTTCATCTGCTTGTTGATGCGGATCTGGAAGGGGCCCTTGGACTGGAGATAGGGCTCTAAGTCCTGCACCAGCTTTCCGTCGGCCTCAAAGAAGTACTTGTAGCCGTCGATGTACTGCCAGCCGGTCACCGGGGTGTTGTCCACCACGTAGTAGCGGTCGCTGTCGTTCCACACCCAGCCGGTGAAGAGAGCGCCGGTGCCGTTGCTGAACACGGGCATTCCGTCCACGATGGTGATGCCGTCGGCGGCGGCAGCCACCAGGGGATTGTCCATGACGTAGTTGGCGTTGGGGTCATTGGCCCCCCACAGGGAGTAGCGGAAGCCGGTTATGTAGCGGCCGGTGGCCATGGAGCCGTTGGTGCCGCCGTTTTTGGACCAGTCGCACTGGGTTCCGTCGTTTAAGGTTGATGTGTAGTACACGTCAAAGGTGTTGCCGAAGACGCCGGTGAGACGCACCTGAACCGCCTCCACCGGTTCCGTGTTCCAGTCGGTGTGGCCGCCGTTCATGGCCCAGCTGCTCCAGCCTCTCTGGGAGGCGTAGGTGCGGTAGAGCACGTCGCCGGGCAGGTTGATGGCGTACACGGACATGGAGTAGAATCCGTCCGCGCCGGGCATGATGGTCACGTCCGTCCGCACCGGATCGCTCCAGGTCATGTCAGGGCGGAGAAACTGGAACTGAAGGCAGGGAGTGGATTCCGTGATCTCCCTGGTGGGTGTGGTCTGGATGTTGGGCGGGATCGCCTCCGAGGTTCCGCCCTGGGCGGGATCTGTCTGAGTGGGATCCGTCTGGGCGGGAGCGGTCTCCGTGGGAGCTGTCTCCGTGCCCGCCGGCGCTGTGGGAGTCGTGGCGGATCCGTCCGCCGGAGCCGTCTCCTGGCCGGGAACCGGGTCGGCCGTCTGCGTGGGATCGGCCGCCTGGGAATCAGTCGCCGGATCGGCGGCTGTATCAGTATTAGTCTCGGGCTGCGGGTTGTCGATGAACATGCCCGGGCCGTAATTGTCGTCGGCAAATGCAGGGGCAGCCTGTCCGGTGAGGAGCGCGGCTGTCAGCGCCAGAAGCGCCATATGCCGAATAGTCTTGCGCATAATGTAACCCTCCTAGTTATAATATCGGTACGCCCCTAATTTATCATATTTAAGGGAAAAATGCCATATGTGATTTACTTTTTCAGCGGCTTACTGTAAAATCGTAAATAAAATGACCTTATAATGTAAGAAACGGGTGTCATAATGAGTACAGAGAGAGATACAGTCAACATCATATATGCGTCCAACGACGGGTATGCCCGCCACCTGGCGGCCTCCCTCTACTCCCTGCTGGCCCACAGCCGGAGGATCCCCTCCCTGGAGATCTGGGTGCTGTCGGCGGGGATGTGCGGGGAGTACCAGGACCGCCTGCGGCGGACGGCCAGACATTTTAAGAGAGAATTCCACGTGGCGGAGCTGGGGGATCTGCGGGAGCGCTTCCCCTATGAGGTGGACACCAGGGGCTTTGACATCAGCGCCATGGGGCGGATCTTCGCCCCGGAGGTGCTGCCGGAGAAGGTGGAGCGGGCGCTGTACCTGGACTGCGACACCATCGTCCTGGGGGACGTGGGCGAACTCTACTGGACAGACCTGGGGGACTGCCTGGCGGGGATGGTGATGGAGCCCACGGTGTACCAGGAGATGAAGGAGACCATCGGCTTTGGGCGGGACGACGCCTATTTCAACTCCGGGGTGATCCTCATGGACCTGGCGGGGTGGAGGCGGGAGGGCGTCCTGGCACGGATGCTGGAGTTCTACGGCGCCCACGCCGGAAGCCTCTTCGCCTGCGATCAGGACACCATCAACGGCACGCTCCGGGGGCGCATCCGCTCCCTGCCCCCCAAGTACAATTTTTTTACCAACTACCGCTACTTCCGCTACTCCACCCTGGAGAAGCTGTGCGGGGCCTACCGCAAGGTGGGGGCGGAGGCGTTTAAAGAGGCCAAGAGGAGGCCGGTGATCATCCACTATCTGGGGGACGAGCGCCCGTGGATCGCCGGCAACCACAACCACTACCGCCGGCTGTACCAGTACTGTCTGGACCATACGCCCTTTAAGGGGGAGCCGCCCGAGAGGGGAAAGGTCCTCTACATGCAGCTGTGGTGGTGTTTTAACCAGATGACCAGGGTCTGCCCGGGGCTGCGGCTGTGGATCAGCCGGAGGTTCGGCATGAAGGTCATCGACGGGAGAAAGAAAAAGAAGGATAGAACCCATGGGTAAGACAGTCTGCATTATCTTGAACTACAACGACGCGCCCACCGCCATCGGGCTGGTGAGGGAGCTGGCGGGGAGCCGGGAGATCGACGAGATTCTGGTGGTGGACAACCACTCCTCGGACGGCTCCTGGGAGGAACTGTCCGCCCTGCGGGGAATGCCCGGCGTCAGCCTGGCGCGGACCAGGGAGAACGGCGGCTACGGGGCCGGCAACCAGGCGGGGATTCAACTGGCTGTGGAGCGCTGGGATCCGGAGTACGTGATCATCGCCAACCCGGACATCCATGTGACCGACGGCTGCATCCGCCGGGTGAAAGAGGCCCTGGCCGGGACGGAGTGCGCGGCCGTCGGCTCCGCCATGGTGCGCTCCCCGGAGGGGAAGCGGCTGTTCTCCTACTGGGATCTGCTGCCTTTCTGGAGAGACCTGTTTGACACGGGGCCGGTGACCAGGCGCCTTTTAAAGCCCTGGCTCATCACGCCGCTCAACCGGCTGCCGGAGGGCGGCACGCCGGGGAGCCGGCTGGTGGGGGCGGTGCCCGGATCTTTTTTTATGTTGAAGATGAGCGCCTTTCCGGGAAAATGGGGGGAGACCGTGTTTGACCGGAAGGTATTTCTGTACTGCGAGGAGAAAATTCTGGCCCGGAAGCTGGAAAAGAGGGGGCTTGGGGCGGTGCTGGTCACGGACGCGGAGTACGTGCACGCCCACTCCGTCAGCATCGACAAGAGCACCTCGGGGGCTGCGGCCAAGCAGAAGATTCTCCATAGGAGCAAGCTCTACTACTACCGCCGCTATCTGGGGGCGGGGCCGGTGCGCATGGCGGCGGCCCGGATCTACCTGGCGGCAGTGTACGGGGAGGTATGGATCCTCTCCCGGGTGTTCCGATTAAAATGGTGAGAGAAGGACGGGAAGAACGATGAACCAGGTCATATTGGTGATTCCGGCGTACAACGAGGAACAGAATATCAAGCGGGTGGTGGACAACCTGATCCGCAACTACCCGGAGCTGGACTATGTGGTGGTCAACGACGGTTCCACCGACAGCACGGAGAGGATTCTCAGGGAAAACGGCTACAACCACATCACCCTGCCGGTGAATCTGGGGCTGGCCGGGTGTTTCCAGACGGGGATGAAGTACGCCTGCGAGCGCGGGTACTCCTATGCGGTCCAGTTTGACGGGGACGGGCAGCACCGGGCGGAGTATGTGGCCGGGATGAGGAGGAAGATGGACGAGGGATACAGCATCGTCATCGGCTCCCGCTTTGTGGAGGGGAAGAAGGATTTCTCCCCGCGGATGCTGGGAAGCCGCCTCATCGGCCTTGCCATCTGGCTGACCACCGGCGCCAGGGTGTCGGACCCCACCTCCGGGATGCGGATGTTTGACCGCCGCATGATGGAAAAATTTGCCTATCAGATGAACTACGGGCCGGAGCCGGACACGGTCTCCCTGCTGATCCATCAGGGGGCGAAGGTGGCGGAGGTGCCGGTGGTGATCGATGAGCGGACGGGGGGCGAGAGCTATCTCAAGCCCGCGGTGGCCGCCAAATATATGTTTCGGATGCTGGTCTCCATCCTGGTGATCCAGAATTTCAGGGGCAGAGGGTGAGGACATGGCGGAATTTGCAAAGCGATTTTTGATATACAGGGGGGATCACAGGGAGAGGCAGAATGTGATCTGGAACACATTGGGCAGCGGGGTGTACGCCCTGGCGTCCATGGTCCTGGCCTTCATCGTCATGCGGATGGCGGGGGAGGACGAGGGGGGAATCTTCGGCTTCGGCTTCTCCACCTACGGCCAGCAGATGTTTATCGTGGCCTACTTTGGGATCCGCCCCTTCCACATCACCGACGGGAGGCAGGAGTACACCTTCGGGGATTACCGGCGGCTGCGCCGTCTCACCTGCGGGGCTGCGGCGGCCGCTGCCGCCCTGCACCTGGCGGCCATGGCCCTCTTCGGGGCCTACAGCGCCCACAAGGCGGCGGTGATCTTCCTGCTGGCGGCCTACAAGGTCATCGACGGCTACGCCGACGTCTATGAGTCGGAGTTCCAGCGCCAGGGAAGCCTGTATCTCACAGGGAAATCCAACACCTTCCGAACGGTCCTCTCCGTGGCCGTGTTTCTCATAACCCTGCAGGGGACGGGGAATCTGACGGCGGCCTCCCTGGGGGCGGTGCTCGCCCAGGCGGCGGGGGTGCTGCTCTTTGATGTCAGCGTGATCCGGGCAGGGGAGCTGCCGGATGTGCGATTTCAGGCGGAGCGGGGGGCCGGCATGCGCCTCCTCAAAAATACGGCTCTGCTGTTTGTGTCCGTTTTCCTGGACTTTTACGTATTTTCCGCCGCCAAGTACGCCATCGACGGGGAGCTGACGGACGCGGTGAGCGGGTATTTCAACATTCTGTTCATGCCCACCTCGGTGATCTATCTGGCGGCCAACTTTGTGATCCGGCCGTTTCTCACCCGCCTGACAGCCTTCTGGAATATACACGACCTGGGCGGCTTCGGGAAGATCCGGCGGCAGATCGGCCTGGTGATCGGCGGGTTGACGGTGCTGGCGGTCCTGGGAGCGCTGATCCTGGGGAAACCGGTGCTAGGCATCATGGAGTTGATCCTGGGGGAGAGCTACCGTGGCTCCCTCACCTCCCACTGGATGGCCTTTGTGTTCATCATCCTGGGCGGCGGACTCTACGCCCTGGCTAACCTGTACTACTATCTGCTGGTGATCATGCGGAGGCAGGGGGGCATTTTCCTGGTGTATCTGGCCGCAGCGGCTGCGGCCTGGCTGCTGTCCCCGGCACTGGTGCGGCGGTTTTCCATCATGGGAGCCGCGGTCTGCTATGTGGGGCTGATGGCCGCCCTGGCCGTGGGGTTCGGGGCGATGCAGGCGGTGTTTTTCAGAAGAGAGAAGGAGGCGGAGTATGACCGTTGACGTGCTGATCCCGGCCTACCGGCCGGGGGAGAAATTTGTCCGGCTGCTGTCGGCCCTGCGCAGGCAGGATACGCCGGTGAGAAAGATCATCGTGGTGAACACGGAGGAGGAGTACTGGGACAGGCGGTTTGAGAGGATGGATGGGCTGGAAGTCCACCATATAAAAAAGAAGGATTTTGACCACGGGGCCACCCGCAACCTGCTCATGTCCCTCACCGACGCGGATGTGGGGGTCTTTATGACCGACGACGCGGTGCCCGCGGACGCCCATCTGATCTCAGCCCTCTTAGAGGGATTTGAGGGCGAGGGGCCGTCGGGGGAGAAGGTGATCGCCGTCTACGCCAGACAGCTGCCGGATAAGGACTGCGCCCCGGCGGAGCGATTTACCCGGGGCTTCAACTATCCGGAGGAGAGCCGGGTGAAGACCCAGGCGGATGTGGAGAGCCTGGGGATCAAGGCGTATTTCTGCTCCGATGTCTGCTGTGCCTACAGGAGAGAGCTGTTTTTGGAGCAGGGAGGTTTTATCTCCAGGACCATTTTCAACGAGGACATGATCTTTGCGGCCGGGGCGCTGAAGGCCGGGTACGCCGTCTGCTATCAGGCAAAGGCCCGGGTAGTCCACTCCCACAACTATGGGTGCATGCAGCAGCTGCGGAGAAATTTTGACCTGGGAGTGTCCCAGGCGGACCACCCGGAGGTGTTTGCGGGGCTGCCCTCGGAGGGGGAGGGGATCCGGCTGGTGAAGGAGACTGCGGTCTGGCTGGCGGGGAGCGGAAGGCTCCTGGGGATTCCTGGCCTGGTCGTGAAGAGCGGCTGCAAATACGCCGGCTACCGGCTGGGGAAAGCCTACCGGAAGCTGCCCATGTGGGCGGTGCGCCGGCTGACGATGAACGATAACTACTGGAGGAATGGAAAATGACCATGATGCTTCGGCTGGTGCTGATCGCCGGCTCCCTGCTGACGACGGCGCAGATCATACGGAAAATCCGGCAGTCCAAGGCCCAGATCGAGGATTCCGTGTTCTGGGTGTTTGTGTCGGCGGTGCTGATCCTCTTCAGCATCTTTCCCGGCGCAGCGGACCTTCTGTCCGGACTGGTGGGAACCTATTCCACGTCCAATTTTATCTTTCTGTTTATTATTTTTCTGCTGATGGTGAAGGTGTTTTCCCTGACGCTGCGGGTGTCCCAGCTGGAGGCGAAGCAGCGGGAGCTGATCCAGAGGATCGCCCTGAAGGACAAGGAGAGGGAGGAGAAGGGGCATGAGAAACGGGATAAAGAGCCGGACGCCCGGTGAGGCTCCCGGGCAGAGGACCCGGGGTGCCGCCTTTCCCTGGTGGGTCCTGGGGACGCTTCTGGTGCTGGCCTTCGGGCTGTGGCACCTGAGGGATGTGCGGGCCGGGGTGATTGAGACCGGCGACGCTTTTCTCTACGGCTGGTACGGCCTGCTGATGGCCGGCTGCGGAATCGTCTGCCTGGGGGCCGGCGGGCTTTTTTTTCATAAAAAGGCGGCCCTGGAGACCGTCTCCGCCGCCTGCGCCCTGTGTCTGGGGGCGATGTACCTGCTGGTGCTGGCGCCCCTGTCGGCGCCGGACGAGGTGAGCCATTTTATCAGCGCCTACCGGCTGTCCAATGAGATGCTGGGGCAGCCGGCGGCGGATGAGAGCGGGCGTGTGTACATTCGCAGCCAGGACGCCTTTCTCCTGGACACAGAGCTCGCGCCGGGGGAGAGCCTGGCGGCTGCGGAGGAGGCGGGGGAGACCACGGTGCTGGGGCAGACCCTGACGGAGCACACTTACCGGAAGATCCACGACGTAGGTCTGTGGGGGACGGGGGAGACGGGGATGGAGACCACGGCGAAGCCGCCGGTGGAGACCACGCCCCTGGCCTACCTGCCCCAGGCTCTGGGGCTGACCCTGGGGCGTCTGGCCGGGCTGGGAGGCCTGGGCCTTCTGTACCTGGGGCGCCTGGGAAATCTGCTGCTCTACACGGCGGCGGTCTGGTGGGCGATCCGGCAGCTGCCCTTCGGGAAGGAGATCCTGGCGGGGGTGAGCCTGCTGCCCATGTCCCTGCACCTGGCGGCGTCATTTTCCTACGACGCTGTGATTCTGTCCATGTCCTTCCTCTTCACGGCGGTGACTCTGCGGCTCGCCTTCGGGGCGGGAACTGTGAGAAAGCGGGATGTGGCGGCGATGGCGGCGATCATGGGGGTTCTCGGCCCCTGCAAGATGATCTACGGAGTCCTCCTGGGCTTCTGCCTGCTGATCCCGGTGAAAAAGTTTGGGAACTGGAGAAGATGGCTCCTGGCGGCCGCCTCGGTGCTGGCGGTCTACGCTGCGGCCATGGTCTTGGTCAACAACGGCACCATCGCCCAGTACGCCGGGGAGACGGAGAGCTATGTGGGCTGGGCCGGGGAGAGCGGATACACCTTCGGATGGGTGATCCGCAACCCGGTAAAGACCCTGGGGCTTCTCTACAACACGCTGTTAGTGAAGGGGGAGTACTACCACCTGACCATGCTGGGGAACTGGATGGGGAATCTGGACCCGGTGCTGGACGTGCCGTACCTGCTCATCTGGGCCATGACCCTCGCCCTCCTTCTCCTGGCCATGAAAAAGCCGGGGGCGGAGACCATCTACCTGGCGGGGGAGCGGAGACTCTGGGTGTTTGCCGTCTGCCTGGGCTGCTTTCTGGCGGCCTCCCTCTCCATGCTCATCGCCTGGACGCCGGCCAGCTCCAAGATCATCATGGGCGTCCAGGGGCGGTATTTCCTGCCGGTGCTGCCGGCCCTCCTCATGGCGGTCAAAAATAACTGGATCGCCCTGACGAGGAACCGGGACCGGGAGCTGCTGTATTTTATGGTGTGCGTGAGCGGATATGCCCTGCTGCGGCTGTTTTCTATTGTCAGCATCCGCATCTAGTGCTATAGTATTGCTTGATGGCGCCGGCGCGGGCCGGCGGTATAGTCTGTGAAAAGTGAGGATTCGATCGATGGGAAAGATTAAAGTGACGACCTGTGATATCAAGGGACTCTGCGTGATTGAGCCGACGGTGTTCAAGGACGAGAGAGGCTATTTTATGGAGACCTACAATCAGAACGATTTTAAGGAGGCCGGCCTGGATATGGTGTTTGTCCAGGACAACCAGTCCATGTCCGTCAGGGGTGTGCTGAGGGGACTTCACTATCAGAAGCAGTTCCCCCAGGGCAAGCTGGTGCGGGTGGTCCGCGGCGAGGTGTTCGACGTGGCTGTGGACCTGCGGGTGGACTCCGAGACCTACGGAAAATGGTTCGGCGTGACCCTCTCCGCGGAGAACAAGAAGCAATTCTACATCCCGGAGGGATTTGCCCACGGATTTCTGGTGCTCTCCGACGAGGCGGAGTTTGTGTACAAGTGCACCGACTTCTACCACCCCGGGGATGAGGGCGGAATGGCCTGGAACGATCCGGACATCGGCATCGACTGGCCGCTGCAGGAGGGCGTGGAGTTGATCATCTCCGAGAAGGATCAAAAATGGGGCGGATTTAAGGATACCTTTAAATTCTGACCCGGCGGGAGAGGAAAATTCGGATGAGAGAAGTTATTTCCCTGATCGGGGAGATCTGTAAACGGCGGAAGCTGATCTGGGATCTGTCCAAGGCGGATTTCAAGAAGCGGTTTGTGGGCTCCTACTTCGGCATGGTGTGGATGTTCGTGCAGCCGGTGGTGACGGTGCTCATCTACTTCTGCATCTTCCAGCTGGGCTTTAAGAGCGTGCCTCCGGTGCCGGGAGTCCCCTATGTGCTGTGGCTGGTGCCGGGCATCGTGCCCTGGTTTTTCTTCAGCGAGGCCCTGAACACGGTGACGGGCTGCCTGCAGGAGTACAGCTACCTGGTGAAGAAGGTGGTGTTCCAGGTGGAGGTGCTGCCGGTGATCAAGCTGATCTCCAGCCTGATGGTCCACGCCTTCTTCGTGGTGATCATGATCGCCATGGCCCTCTGCTACGGCCGCGCGCCCATGGCCACATGGATCCAGGTGATCTACTACACCTTCGCCGCGTCCATGCTGGCGCTGGGAATCGGGTATTTCACCTGCGCGGTGAACGTCTTTTTCAAGGACATGGCCCAGATCGTGGGGATCTGCCTGCAGTTTGGCATGTGGCTGGTGCCCATCATGTACCAGGAGACCATGTTCGCGGACATCCCGCTGGTGCTGACCCTGCTGAAATTCAACCCCTTCTACTACATCGTGGCCGGATACCGGGACAGCATCCTGACGGGGCACTGGTTTTTTGAGCGCCCCACCATGACGGTGTACTTCTGGGCGGTGACCCTGGTGATCTTCTTTGTGGGCCTGAGAGTGTTTAAGAAGCTGCGGCCCCATTTTTCCGATGTCCTCTGAGGACATCGCAGTTTTGGAAAGTGAAACTATGTTAAAGGAAATTTTGCTTACGGCGCCTTCCCCCGAGGGCGCCATTTCCATATGTGTGGAAGTGATCTACTCCGACCGGCGGACCCTGGGCCTGGAGGTGACGGCGGAGGGCCGGGTGCGGGCCAGGGTGCCCTGCCGCGCCGGGGACCGGGCGGTGAAGGAGTTTGTGGAGAAGAAAAAGGACTGGATTCTGGAGAAATATCTCCTGCAGAAAAGGAGAAGCGAGGAGCGGCGGGAGGCCGCCGGGGACCGGGATTACGAGAGGGATCCGGCCTTGGAGGCCAGGTACCGCCAGCTGGCCCGCAGGGTCATCGGCCAGCGGGTCTCCTATTTTGCGGCCAAAATGGGGGTGACCTGCGGGCGCATCTCCATCCGGGAGCAGAAGACCCGCTGGGGCAGCTGCAGCGGGCAGGGGAATTTGAATTTTAATTGGAAATTGATCCTCATGCCCCCGGAGATCCTGGACTATGTGGTGGTCCACGAGCTGGCCCACCGGAAGCAGATGAACCACTCCCCGGCGTTCTGGGCCGAGGTGGAGAGGATTCTGCCGGACTGGCGGGAGAGGAGGCGGTGGCTGCGGGAGAAGGGCGGGGAGGTGTGAGCCCCGCTGTCAAAAAACGTCAATCTTTGAGGGCGGTGATGGGCACGACAAATACCCCGTCGGGCCTTTGGTAGGCGGCTCTCGTCAGGCCGCAGAGGACACAGAGGACGGAGGGCGGACAGCCCTTGTCAGCGGCCTCCATCTGGCGGCGGATGCGAAGCAGGTTTTCGGCCGCCGCGTCAATCTGGTTTGCCCCCAGTTTGATCTCAAAAGCGCACCAGGTTCCGTCGGGAAGTTCTACGACTGCGTCAATTTCCTGGCTGCGGTAATCCTGGTAGTGGTAGAGGTTCCCGCCGAAGGATTCGGCGTAGATGCGCAGATCCCAATCCCACGGATTTTACAATTTCAATCCCACAGATTTCACGATTTCAACCCTACAAATTTCACAATTTCAACCCTACGAATTTCACGATTTCAATCCCAGAGATTTACAGCGTCCTCGCCCGCTCGGCGATGTTCTGGTGGAAATTGATGATCTTGTGCTCGTACTCCTCGTTCATGAATTTTGAGGTGATCATGAAATCCGCCGTTGCCTTGTTGTTGGCGATGGGGATGTCGTAGACCTGGGCGATGCGCAGCAGGGCCTTCACATCCGGGTCGTGGGGCTGAGCGGTGAGGGGATCGGAGAAGAAGATCACAAAGTCCACCCGCCCCTCCACGATCTTGGCGCCGATCTGCTGGTCGCCGCCTAAGGGGCCGCTGTTGTAGCCCTTCACCGGCAGGCCCGTGGCCTCGGTGATCATGCGGGCGGTGGTGCCGGTGCCGCAGAGGAAATGATGCTTTAAGATCTCCTTGTGCTCCTCACACCAGTCGATGATCTCGTGCTTTTTGCTGTCATGGGCGATGAGAGCGATGTTTTTCTGCTTTCCAATGGTCATTGTCAGAAAATCCATAAGATAGCCTCCTTTTGGATATGTTTTCAAAAATATCGGTTTACAATTTTGATTTTGTCACAATAATACTTGAGTTGTCAAGCAAAGACTGGGTAAATTCTGGAAATACTAAGAACAACGTAAGAAAATCCCCCTGGAAAACGGTGTAAAAACAAAAGGGATTGTGCTATAATATGACAAACTATGCTTTTTGGAGGAAACCATGCCTGGAGAATATGCCATTGACGTCCGGGACGTGACGAAGATATATAAGCTCTACGACAAACCCATCGATCGGCTGAAGGAGTCCCTGAACCCCCTGCACCGGAACTACCACCGGGATTTCTATGCCCTGAACCACATCTCCTTTCAGGTGAAGAAGGGGGAGACCGTGGGCATCATCGGGACCAACGGTTCCGGAAAATCCACGATTTTGAAGATTATCACCGGGGTGCTCACCCCCACCACCGGCACGGTGCAGGTGGACGGGGTGATCTCCGCCCTGCTGGAGCTGGGGGCCGGCTTCAACATGGACTATACGGGAATTGAGAACATTTACATGAACGGCACCATGATGGGATTTTCCAGAAAGGAGATGGACGAAAAGCTCCAGGACATCCTGGACTTCGCCGACATCGGCGATTTCGTCTATCAGCCGGTGAAGACCTACTCCAGCGGTATGTTTGTACGGCTGGCCTTTGCCCTGGCCATCAACGTGGACCCGGAGATCCTCATCGTGGACGAGGCCCTGTCCGTGGGGGATGTGTTTTTCCAGGCCAAGTGCTACCGGCGGATGGAGGAGATCCGCAAGAGCGGCACCACCATCCTCATGGTGACCCACGACATGGGAAGCATCATCAAATACTGCGACAAGGTGGTTCTCCTGAACCGGGGAGAATTTGTGGCGGAGGGGGCGCCCGGCCGCATGGTGGATCTGTACAAGAAGATCCTGGCGGGCCAGATGGAGTCCCTGAAGGAGGAGCTGGAGGAGATGAATGATTTCTCCGGCGACAGTGTCTCCGGGGGCGGAGCGCTGGAGGACAAGGAGTTTAAAAAGGAGGAGACCCGCGGCGGCGGCCTGATGAAGGACAAGATCGCGGTGAACGCCAACCGGACCGAGTACGGAGACGGCCGGGCGGAGATCTTTGACTTTGGCCTGGAGGACCAGAGGGGCAACCTCTCCAACCTGATCTTAAAGGGGGAGATGTTCACCATCCGGGAGAAGATCCGCTTTTTTGCGGACATCAAGGCCCCCATCTTCACCTACACCATCAAGGACAAGAAGGGCACCAGCCTGACGGGCACCAACACCATGTACGAGGGGGCGGACATCAAGCCGGTGAAGAACGGCGATGTGTACGAGGTGTCCTTCACCCAGAAGATGACCCTTCAGGGCGGGGAGTACCTGCTCTCCATGAGCTGCACCGGCTTTGAGGGGGAGGAGCATGTGGTGTACCACCGTCTCTACGACGTGGCCAGCATCACCGTGATTTCCAACAAGAACACTGTGGGCGTCTACGACATGGAATCCACGGTGGAAGCGAAACTGACGAAAGGCGGGGAAGCATAATGGGACAGACGGCGGAAAGGCTGCTGGAGCTCTTGGAGCAGTACGGCGGCGATGAAAAACAGATTTTGCGTGAGAATCGGGAGCTGGAGTATTTCTACGCCCTCTCCGATATGAGGGAGAACCTGCTGGAGTGGTATCCGTTTGGCAGGGAGGACGCGCTTCTCCAGATCGGCTCCGGTTTTGGGGCCATGACCGGGCTCTTTGCGGCTCGGGCGGGAGAGGTGACGGTTCTGGACGGGGACGAGGAGGATCTGGCGGTAAACCGGAGGCGCCACGGCGGCCGGGACAATATAAATTATGTAAACTGCACGCTGGACGAGTACGCGGCGAGGGCGGCAAAAGGCGGGGAGACAGCCCCCGGCGGCGCGGGTTTGTATGACTGCGTGACCCTGGTGGACGGCCTGGGGGAGAACTCGGAGGAGACCATCGCCCTGGCGAAATCGCTCGTGCGCCCCGGCGGCGTCCTCCTCCTGGCGGCGGACAACCCCCTGGGGTTAAAACACTGGGCCGGCGCCCCGGCGGAGGCCGGGGCCATGGGAAGAACCAGGCTGTTAGAACTCCTCCCGGGGGCGGAGTGCTACTACCCCCTGCCGGATTACCGGGCGGCCTCGGAGATCTACTCTGACGGGAGGCTGCCGGGGAAGGGGGATCTGACGGGCATGGTCATTTCCTACGACTATCCCCAGTTTCTGCGGACAGACGTGGGGGCTTCCTGGGACAAAATCTGCCAGGAGGGCAGCTTCCGGGAATTCGCCAATTCATACCTGATGGTTTGGAGGAGACATGGCTGACGTAATCTATATCAAATACAATCGGACAAGAAAAGAAGAATTTCAGATCAAGACGGAGATTCTGCGGGAGGACGGAGCGCTGTGGGTGGAGAAATCCGCCCTCACGGAGGCGGGAATCCCCCACATCCGCTCCTTTCAGAATAAATATGAAGCCCTGAAACGTCAGCACGTGAACATCCAGGCGGCCGAGCCCCAGATCTCCCCGGACGGACGGACCGCCCGGTTCGCCTACCTCACGGGGAGAACCCTGGCGGAGGAGCTGGGGGAGGAGATCGCCGGGGGACAGGCGCCCCTGGAGGCGATCCGCGAGGTGGTGGAAAAGATCTGCCAGGTGTACCCGGAGTATGCAGCCCCCTTCGCCATCACAGACCGGCTGACGGAGGTGTTCGGCCTCACGCCCAAATTTCAGGATCAGGCCCTGGCGGTGTCCAACATCGACGCCCTGATGGAGAATATCCTGGTGACGGAGAAGGGCTGGTATTTCCTGGACTATGAGTGGGTGTACGATTTCCCAGTGCCCCTGGGCTTTGTGAAATACCGGATCCTGTTCTACTTCTACCGCAAGTACGGCAGCCTCATGGAGTATGCCGGCCCGGAGGAGTTCTTAGAGGAGTTCGGCATGGACGGGGAGCATTTGGAGGCCTACCAGGATATGGAGGCGGCCTTCCAGAGCTATGTCCACGGGGACAACCAGGATCTCTACCTGTTAAACTACCGGAAGGACTACCGGCCGGTGGAGGAGCTGGAGGCGGAGCATGAGGAGCTTTTGGAGGCGAGGAAACGGCTCTGCCATTTAAACGACGTGGAGTTTGAGCTGGGGAACGCCACCACGGAATTGAAGAAGCTGAAGGAAGTTCACCGCCTGACGGAGAACCATGTGGGAAACCTGGACGTGATCATCGCCGATCTGCGCCGGGAGAACGGGGTGATGGCCCAGACCATCGCCGTGCTCAACAGCCACATCTCCATCCCCTACCGGATCCGCCGGAAGCTGGGGGTGATTTTCAATAAGAAGTTCCCCAAGGGGACCAGGAAGAGAAAGATTTTAAGCTACTGCAAGAATACGGTATTTCACCCGGTGAAATACATGAAGCTCTACACCTCCGAGGATGGCCGCAACCGGATCCACGGGGACTTTGAGATCGGCGAGGAGTACTTTGTCCACGGCATGGTTCACCTGCCGAGGGAGGAGCACCCCCTGGTGTCCATTGTGATTCCGGTGTACAACCAGATCCACTACACCTACGCCTGCCTGCAGTCCATCGCGGAGCACACGAAGGACGTGCCCTACGAGGTGATCATCGCCGACGACGTCTCCACCGACGCCACCAGGGAGCTGTCCCGGTACGTGGAGAATGCGGTGATCCGCAGAAACAGCGTGAACCAGGGGTTCCTGGGAAACTGCAACCAGGCGGCGGAGGCGGCCAGGGGAAAATACATCCTGTTTTTGAACAATGACACCCAGGTGACGGAGAACTGGCTCTCCTCCCTGGTGAACTTAATCGAGTCGGATGAGACCATCGGCATGGTGGGCTCCAAGCTGGTGTACCCCGACGGGCGCCTGCAGGAGGCGGGCGGCATCATCTGGAGCGACGGCTCCGGCTGGAACTACGGGCGCATGGACGACCCGGACAAGCCGGAGTACAACTATGTGAAGGATGTGGACTACATCTCCGGCGCCTCCATCATGCTGCCGGCGTGGCTGTGGAAGCAGATCGGCGGTTTCGACAAGCGGTACGCCCCGGCCTACTGCGAGGACGCGGACCTGGCCTTCGAGGTGAGAAAGGCGGGATACCGGGTGGTGTATCAGCCCCTGTCCAAGGTCATCCACTTTGAGGGCGTCTCCAACGGCACGGACGTCAACGGCACCGGCCTCAAGCGCTACCAGGTGGAGAACAGCAAAAAGCTCAGGGAGAAATGGGCGGAGGAGTTTAAGAACCAGTACGAGAACACCGGCAACCCGGATCCCTTCCGGGCCAGGGAGCGCAGCCGGGGCAAGGAGATCATCCTGGTGGTGGACCACTACGTGCCCACCTTCGACAAGGACGCCGGCTCCAAGTGCACCTACCAGTACATGAAGATGTTTGTGGAGAAGGGCTTTGTGGTGAAATTCATCGGCGACAACTACGCCCACGAGGAGCCCTACACCACGGCCCTGGAGCAGCTGGGCATCGAGGTCCTCTACGGGGAGAGCTACCGCACCGGCATCTGGGATTGGCTGGAGAAGCACGGCAAGGACATCGCCTTCGCCTACTTAAACCGCCCCCACATCGCGGTGAAATACATCGATTTTATCAAGGAGCACACCGACATCAAGGTGCTCTACTTCGGCCACGACCTCCATTTCCTCCGGGAGACGAGGGAGTACGAGATCACCGGGGACGAGGAGATCAAGAAATCCGCCGATTACTGGCGCTCTGTGGAGCTGACGCTGATGAAAAAGGTGGATATGGCCTACTATCCCTCCTACGTGGAGCGGGACTTGATCCGGGATATCAACCCGAAGATCCAGGTGAAGGACATTCCCCTCTACGTCTACGAGCGCTTTAAGGAGGACCTGGACGAGAACTTCGAGGAGAAGGAGGGCCTGCTCTTCGTGGGCGGCTTCGGACATCCGCCCAACGCCGACGCGGTGCTCTGGTTCGTGCAGGAGATTTTCCCGAAGATCCGGGAGAGCCTGCAGGTGAACTTCTACATCGTGGGTTCCCGGGTGACGGAGGAGATCAAGGCTCTGGAGCAGCCCGGAAACGGCGTGGTGGTGAAGGGATTTGTCAGCGACGAGGAGCTGGAGGAGCTTTACCGGAAATGCCGGATTGTGGTGGTCCCCCTCCGATACGGGGCGGGCATCAAGGGCAAGGTGCTGGAGGCCATGTACAACGGAGCGGTGGTGGTCACCACTTCCATCGGGGCCGAGGGCATCAAGGACTCGGAGAGTGTCCTCACGGTGCGGGACGAGGCGGAGGAGTTCGCCCGGGCGGTGACAGACCTCTACACAGACCCGGATCGCTGCCGGCTTATCTCCGGGGCCACCCAGGTGTATATGAAGGAACATTTCAGTCTGGACGCGGTGTGGAACTGCGTGAAGGACGATTTTAAGAGATGACGAACCTGCCGGGGATTTTCCGGCGGGAAAAGGAGCGAGCTATGACACACACGTTTGCCATCTGCGCTTACGGGGATTCCCCCTACCTGGAGAACTGCATCCGCTCCCTGGTGCGCCAGCCCGGGGAGCCGAAGATCATTCTCTGCACCTCCACCCCCAGCGCCTTCATCGAGGAGCTGGCCTGGAGGTACGGGATTCCCGTCCATGTGCGGATCGGGGAGAGCAATATCCAGGACGACTGGAATTTCGCCTACGACACGGCGAGGGGAGATCTGGTGACCCTGGCCCACCAGGACGACATGTACCACAGGGATTACGAGGCGGCCCTTCAGAGGCGGGCGGAGCAGTACCCGGATATGACCGTGTTTTTCACCGACTACGCCACGGTGAAGGGGACGCGGCTGATGGAGGGAAAGGGGCTGGTGGAGTGGGTGAAGACCATTCTCCGCCTGCCCCTCATAAACCCGGACTTAAACGACCGGGAATGGCTGAAGAAGGCGGCCCTCATCTTTGGAAATCCCGTCTGCTGTCCGTCCTGCACGTACAATAAGCGGCTGCTGGGGGAGCGCCTGTTCCGGTCGGAGTTTCAGTATGTGCTGGACTGGGATACCCTGTGGCGGCTGGCGGGAGAGAGGGGGCGGTTCGTGTGCGAGGAGCGGCCCCTGATGTACTATCGGGTCCATGACGGGGCAACCACAAAGAAATGGATCGGCGATCACCGGCGGACCGAGGAGGAGCTGGCCATGTTCCGCAAATTCTGGCCTGAACCGGTGGTGGAGATCCTGGAGACATTTTACAGGAGAGCATACAAAGCCTATGACTGAGAAGAGACGGGGATGGATGTACGCCGCGGTGCCCCTCCTGGGCCTGGCCTTCGTCCTCTGGTATATTTCCGCCGCGACCTGCGGCGCGGCCTATTCTGATTATATAAGGCAGATTCTCTCGTATCTGCCGGACGTCTGGAATCCGGAGAAATTTTTCGTGCCGGACATTCTCACCCGGATTCCCATCAATTTCCCGGTGCGGGCCTTCAATGTGTCCGTGCTGGGTTTTTCCGTCACCTTCGACCTGGTGATGGGCTGTCTGGGCCTGGGCCTGGCGGGCCTGACGGTGGGCGCCTACTGCCGGCGGCGGAGCGTGGGGATGGGATGGTTTGTCCTCCTCATGTTCCTGTTTTTCAGCCTGAACAAGTGGGAGATGCTCACCAACGGCACTGGCTGGGTGCATTTTCTGGCCTTCGCCTGCTTCTACTACCACTACCTGGTGCTGGACCGGGTGGAGGCGGGGGAGGGGAAGGAGAGGGACGAGCTGCGGCTGCGGCTGCTCCCCTTTGCGGTCACCCTCTGCGTGGCGGGACCCTACTGCGCGGTGTACTCCGGCGTGCTCCTTCTGGCCTACGGATTTCTGGCGGCGGTGAACCGCAGGAAAACCGGGCGTTGGGATGGCCGCTACGGCTGGAGAGCCCTGTGCGTTCTCATCCCCCTGCTCCTCTACATGGTCAGCAATTCCATGGCGGTGTACGTGCACACCGGGGCCTACACCGGATCCATCTGGCCCATTCTCCGGGAGCAGCCCATGCTGTTTGTAAAATTTTTCATCAAATCCTTCGGCGGCATGGTGATGGAGAAGGAGACCCTGGAGTTCGGGGTGAATATGGGGTATTTCCCCTACGCCCTGGTGTACCTCATGGGAGCGGCGGTGATGGCCGCCTACCTCATCGCCCTGTGGCTGAATTTCCGCTTCCGCCTCTATGAGCGGACGATTTTCCCTCTGATCCTCATCACGGCGGGGGGCATGAACCATGTGCTGATCCTCCTGTCCCGCTGGATCTTCCTGCGGGACGACTACGGCATGAGCGCCCGGTATGCCCTGCAGTTCCAGGTGGGAATCCTGGGGATTCTCCTCACCTGCGCCCTGCTGTGGGGACAGATTCGCAGCAGGCTTGTGAAGGTGCTGGCGCTGCTGTGGTGCGCCATGATGGTGGCCGGCAACGGATTCACCGACTACCGGGAGATTCTGACGGCCCCCGGCCGCAAGGCCTGGGGGGAGACGGTGACGGAGATGGCGGGACACCTGGAGGACTTTACGGACGAGGAGCTGGTCTACCAGTTCCAGTACGGGGATGCGGACAAGATCCGGCAGGCCATGAAGATTCTGGAAGACAATCATTTGAATATGTATCGATAGAGAGGAGAACAGACGATGAAGGTAGTGATATTGGCCGGCGGTTTCGGCACGCGGATCAGCGAGGAGAGCCATTTGAAGCCTAAACCCATGGTGGAGATCGGGGAGAAACCCATCCTGTGGCACATCATGAAGTACTATTCCGCCTTCGGCTTCCACGACTTTATCATCTGCTGCGGCTACAAGCAGCATGTGATCAAGGAGTGGTTTGCGGACTATTATCTCCACAACAGCGATGTGACCTTCGACCTGTCCACCAACAAAATGGAGGTGCACAACAACTACTCGGAGCCCTGGCGGGTGACGCTGGTGGACACCGGCCTCAACACCATGACCGGCGGCCGCATCCGGAGAATCGAGCCCTACGTGAAGGGGGAGACCTTCATGATGACCTACGGGGATGGGGTGAGCAACGTGGATCTGGACGCCCTGGTGAAGTTCCACGAGAGCCACGGCAAGATCGCCACCATCACCACGGTGAACATTGGCCAGGTGAAGGGGGTGCTGGACATCGACCAGGACAACAACATCACCTCCTTCCGGGAGAAGGACGACAACGACGGAAGCCTGATCAACGGCGGATTCATGGTGCTGAACCCGGAGATTTTCCAGTATCTGGACGGGGACGACACCATCTTCGAGCGGACGCCCATGCAGCGGCTGGCGGCGGAGGGACAGCTGAAGTCCTTCTACCACGACGGATTCTGGCAGTGCATGGACACCCAGCGGGAGATGAAGAAGCTGGAGGAGCTGTGGCAGAGCGGAAAAGCCCCGTGGAAGATCTGGGATAAATAGGAGGAAGAACGGTGGATTTTAGGGAACTGGAGAAGTTTTACGGTGGAAAACGGGTGCTGGTGACGGGGCACACGGGATTTAAGGGGACATGGCTGTGCCGGATCCTGACTCTGGCGGGAGCTCAGGTGACGGGGTACGCCCTGGAGCCGCCCACGGACCCCAGCATCTTTGCGCAGACCGGGATGGCGGGGAAGATGCACTCCGTCATCGGGGACATCCGCGATCTGGCGAAGCTGCGGGAGACCTTTGAGAAGGCGCGGCCGGAGGTGGTGTTCCACCTGGCGGCCCAGCCCATCGTGCGGGATTCCTACAAGGACCCGGTGTACACCTACGAGACCAACGTGATGGGCACGGTCAACATTTTAGAGTGCGTCCGCCTCACCGGGTCGGTGAAATCCTTCTTAAACGTGACTACGGACAAGGTGTACGACAACCGGGAGTGGGAGTACGGCTACCGGGAGACAGACCCCCTGGACGGCTATGACCCCTACTCCAACAGCAAGTCCTGCTCGGAGCTGGTGACCCACAGCTACAAGAAATCCTTCTTTCAGGGAGGGCGCTGCGCCGTGTCCACCTGCCGGGCGGGAAATGTCATCGGCGGGGGCGACTACGCCAACGACCGGATCATCCCCGACTGCGTGCGGGCGGCTCAGGCAGGGCGGGACATCGTGCTGAGAAATCCCTACTCCACCAGGCCCTACCAGCATGTGCTGGAGCCCCTGGCGGTGTACCTGGAGATTGCCGCCAGGCAGTATGAGGACCGGAAATATGAGGGATATTACAATGTGGGGCCGGACGACTGCGACTGCGTGACCACCGGGGAGCTGGCGGATCTCTTCTGCGCCTCCTGGGGCGGAGTGAAGTGGGTGAGCGTCCACGACGGCGGCCCCCACGAGGCCAACTTCCTCAAGCTGGACTGCTCCCGGATCAAGAGCGTGTTCGGCTGGCGGCCTGTGCTCCATGTGGGCCAGGCGGTGGACCTGACGGTGGAGTGGACGAAGGCCGTGGCGGCGGGGGAAAATCCCCTGGCGGTGACGGACCGGCAGATCAGGGAGTTCTTCGCCTGAGCGCGCCGCAGCCGGACGGGGAGAGAATGTGCGCCGCAGCCGGACGGAGATAAGATGTGCGCGCAGCGCGCTTCAGAGGAAAGGAGATCGGACAGATATGTTTGAGAATAGGACGGAGCAGGAGGCCAGGAAACAGATCTTGGAGATGACGGCGGCCTACTGCCGGGAGTATCACAATAAAAAGAAGGCCTTTGAGCCGGGGGACAGGATTTCCTACGCCTCCCGGGTCTACGACGAAGATGAGATGGTGAACCTGGTGGACAGTGCCCTGGAGTTCTGGCTCACAGCCGGGCGGTACACGGATGAATTTGAGCGGAAGCTGGGGGAATACCTGGGAGTGCGGTACTGCTCCCTGGTCAACTCCGGATCCTCCGCCAACCTCCTGGCCTTCATGGCCCTCACCTCCCCCCTTCTCGGGGACAGGCGGGTGAGAAAGGGGGACGAGGTGATCACCGTGGCGGCGGGATTTCCCACCACAGTGACGCCCATCATCCAGTACGGGGCCGTGCCGGTGTTCGTGGATGTGACCATTCCCCAGTACAACATCGACGTGGACATGCTGGAGGCGGCCCGGTCGGAGAGGACGCGGGCGGTGATGGTGGCCCACACCCTGGGAAACCCCTTCAACCTGAAGGCGGTGAAGGATTTCTGTGAGAAATACGGGCTCTGGCTGGTGGAGGACAACTGCGACGCCCTGGGAAGCCGGTACGAGATGGACGGCGCGATGAAATTTACGGGCACCATCGGGGACATCGGCACCTCCAGCTTCTACCCGCCCCACCACATGACCATGGGGGAGGGGGGAGCCGTCTACACGGACAATCCCCTGTTGAATAAGATCATCCGCTCCCTGAGGGACTGGGGCAGAGACTGCGTCTGCCCGTCCGGAAGGGACAATGTCTGCGGCCATCGGTTTGACCGCCAGTACGGGGAGCTTCCCCTGGGGTACGACCACAAGTATGTGTACTCCCATTTCGGATACAATTTGAAGGCCACGGATATGCAGGCGGCCATCGGCTGCGCCCAGCTGGAAAAATTCCCCTCCTTCGTGGAGAGGCGGAAGCACAATTTCGCCAGGCTGAGAGAGGGGCTGGCGGGGACGGAGGACAAGCTGATCCTGCCGGAGGCGTGCCCGGGCTCGGATCCCAGCTGGTTTGGTTTCCTCATCACCTGCAGAGAGGGCGTGGACCGCAACCAGGTGGTGCAGCGCGTGGAGCAGAAGGGGATTCAGACCCGGATGCTGTTTGCGGGCAATCTGATCAAGCACCCCTGCTTCGACGAGATGCGGGGGGAGAAGGCGGGCTACCGGGTGGTAGGCACCCTGGAGAACACGGACCGGATCATGAGCGACACCTTCTGGGTGGGCGTGTATCCGGGGATGACCGATGAGATGATCGACTACATGGCAGGGGCCATCCGGGTGGCCATCGCAGAGTGACGGCCATCGCAGAGCGACGGATGCCCGGAACCGGGCGACAGGAGGAGACAGATGGAAGGATACGGGCTGGAGAAGGTCCACGAGGCAAATCTGAAAATACTGGACCAGGTGGACGCGATCTGCCGGAAATACAGGATTCGCTACATGCTGGATGCGGGCACCCTGCTGGGGGCTGTGCGCCACAAAGGCTTCATTCCCTGGGACGACGACGTGGACATCATATTTACCAGGAGCCAGTACGAGGCGTTCTTGAAGGTGGCCGCCAGGGAGCTGCCGGAGACCATGGAGCTCATGGACTGCCGGACGCTCCACGGGGGAAGGGGATTTTACGATTTCACCTCCAGAATTCTCTACCTGCCCAGCCGAAAGCATGAGGACGGGCCGGAGATGCGGTATTACGACGGGAAGCTGAACCACCTGTGGGTGGATCTCTTTGTGCTGGACGAGCTGCCGGACTCGGCCTGGGGAGCCGCCCTGGCGCGGGGGCTGCAGACTCTGGTCTACGGCCTGGCCATGGGGCACCGCTACGAGCTGGATTTCTCCCGCTATCGGGGGGCGGCGAAGGCGGCGGTGAGGCTCCTCTCCGCCGTGGGGCGCTGCCTGCCCATGGGAGTTATCTTCCGGCTTCAGCGCAGGCTCTCCCTGCTGTTTGACACCGGGAGGAAGAAGCGCCTCTACGCCAGCAACTATCAGCCGGATTTCCTCTACGTGACGTGGGAGAAGGAGTGGGCGCAGAGGACTTCCCAGGTGGAGTTTGAGGGGCGCTCCTTCATGGCCCCCGCGGACCCGGATGCGGTGCTGCGGATGCTCTACGGGGATTACATGAAGCTTCCCCCCGAGGAGAAACGGGTTCCCTCCCACTCCAGCATGGAAATTCAGATTTACGGGTGACGATGTGATGAAGACGGTGACAGTGGTGGTGTCTGTGTACAATGAGGAGCAGGCCCTGCCGAAATTTTACGAGGCGGTAAAACCCATATTGGAGCAGGATCCCTGGGACTACGAGTTGCTGTTCGTCAACGACGGCAGCCAGGACGGAAGCCTGGAGATCCTTCGGCGGCTGGCGGCGGCGGACAGCCGGGTGAAGGTGGTGTCCTTCTCCCGGAACTTCGGCCATGAGGCGGCCATGATCGCCGGGCTGGACTACAGCGCCGGGGACATGGTGATCTGCATGGACGCGGATCTGCAGCACCCGCCGGAGTGCATCCCCAAGATTCTCCGGGCGGCGGAGGAGGGATACGACGTGGTGAGCATGGTGCGGACCCGCAACCAGTCGGCGGGATTCCTGAAGGGGATCACCTCCGCCGCCTTTTACCGGGTGATCAACGCCCTCTCCGACGTGCAGTTTGAGGCCAACGCCTCGGATTTCTTCGGCGTCAGCCGAAGGGCGGTGGAGGTGCTGAAGCAGAGCTATCGGGAGAAGGTGCGCTTCCTGCGGGGATACGTGCAGAATCTGGGCTTTCGCCGCACCCGCCTGGAGTATGAGGCGGGGGTGCGGGTGGCCGGGGAGAGCAAGTACAGCATTCGGAAGCTGTTTTCCTTCGCGGTGAACACCATCCTCTGCTTCTCCAACCTGCCCCTGCGGCTGGGCATCTACGCGGGGATCTTCACCGGCGCCCTGGGCTTTCTGGTGATGGTCTACACCATCTGGACCTGGGTGCGGGTGGGCACGCCGGACGGGTATGCCACCATCGTGGTGCTCATCTGCTTTATGTTTGCGGTGCTGTTTCTCATGGTGGGAATCATCGGGGAGTACATCGCCATCCTCTTCGCGGAGCTGAAGGACCGGCCGATCTACATCGTGGAGGGGACGGAGAACATGGAAGCAACAGAGAAAGAGAGAACTTCGTCTGATTTTTCCGGGGGACATATGCCCCCTGCACACGGAGGGAAGCCTGCCGGTGCGGCAGTGCCGGCTGTGGGTGAAAGGGGAAAAGAGGAATGAGGGGAAAGGGCAGATGAAAGCCCGGGAGGCTGTCAGAATGCGAATTCTGGATCTCTGCAGCCGCCGCAGCATATCGGAGTATATGCTGATCTATCTCACTGGCATGCCGCCGTCCACCATCAAGAGCATCATAAATGGGAGGAGCGGCAATCCGGGAATCCAGACGATCCAGCGGATTGCGGAGGGCTTGGGGATCACCCTGCGGGAGTTTTATGACTCGGAGCTGTTCGAGGATCTGGAGCCGGAAGAATGAATGGAGGGG
>MHCFR05601__coassemble_1005_pt1 | contig 24902 bp, 17 predicted proteins | sample MHCFR05601__metabat2_high_PE_003 | metagenome-assembled genome bin MHCFR05601
CGCCATGTGATGACGGCCCACGAGCAGGGGGCAGCCCACGCGGCGGACGGATACGCCAGGATTACGGGAAAGACCGGCGTGGTGCTCTCCACCAGCGGTCCGGGGGCGACCAACCTGGTGACGGGAATCGCCACGGCCTATATGGACAGCATCCCCATGGTGGCCATCACCGGCAACGTGGGAACCGGGCAGATTGGAAAGGACAGCTTCCAGGAGGTGTACATCACCGGAATCACCATGCCTATCACCAAGCACAACTACACGGTGCGGGATGTGAACAAGCTGGCGGACACCCTCAGAGACGCCTTCCGCATCGCCCAGAGCGGCCGCAAAGGGCCGGTGCTGGTGGACATCCCCAAGGACGTGACGGCTGCCACGGCGGAATTTGAACACAAGCCGGCGGGAAAATTCAGGTATATCACCAACGTGGAGGAGGATAAGATCCGCCGGGCGGCGGAGGCCATCAACCAGGCGGAGCGCCCGGTGCTCTACTTCGGCGGCGGCGTGGTCGCCTCCGGGGCGGGGGAGGATCTGCGGGAACTGGTGCGCAAGGCGGACATCCCGGCTGCCTACACCCTGATGGCTGCCGGAGTCATGGGGTATGAGGATCCCCACAATCTGGGACTGCTGGGGATGCACGGGGGGCTGGTGAGCAACCTGGCGGTGGATCAGGCGGATCTGGTGCTGGCCTTCGGCACCCGCTTCGACGACCGGGTGGCCTCAGACACCTCCAAGTTTGCCAGGAACGCCAGGGTGATCCACATCGACATCGACCCCAGCGAGGTGAACAAAAATGTGCGGGTGGACGACAGCCTGGTGGGAGATGCCGGGGACATCATCCGGGCCCTTCTCCCCTACGTGGAGGAGAGGCGCCACGACGAGTGGATGAACTGGATCAACGAGAAGAAAAAAGCGGACTATCAGCCGGTGGACGACGACCGGGTGATCCGCCCCCATCAGCTGATGGGAACCCTGTGCCGCATGGCCGGGGAGGACGCGGTGTACGTGACGGATGTGGGCCAGCACCAGATGTGGGCGGCCCAGTACATCCACCACGTGAAGCCCGGAAGCTTCATCACCAGCGGCGGCCTGGGAACCATGGGCTACGGCTACGGGGCGGCCATCGGAGCCACCCTGGGCTGCGAGGGAAAGCGCCGGGTGATCCACATCACCGGGGACGGTTCCTTCCATATGAATATGAACGAGGCCTGCACGGCGGTGAGCTACCATCTCCCCATCATCACGGTGATCATGAACAACCAGGTGCTGGGCATGGTGAGGCAGTGGCAGACGGCGTTCTACGACAAGCGCTACTCCAGCACCGATCCCCACAGGAAGACCAATTTCGCCAAGGTGGCGGAGGGCTTCGGCGCGAAGGGATTTCACTGCGAGACCCTGGCTGAGTTTGAGGCGGCCATGGAGCAGGCCCTGAAGGAGGACGGCCCGGTCTGGATCGACTGCACCATCGACAAGGACGAGAAGGTGCTGCCCATGATCCCGGCGGGGGCCAGTGTGGATGAGATTATGCTGAACTGACGGCGGGGAGGTAGAAGAAATGGCAAAAAATGTTATCAGCATCCTGGTGGACAACCACGCGGGAGTGCTCACGAGAGTGTCGTCCATGTTTGGACGGAGAGGCTTCAATATTGACAGCCTGACGGTATCCGCCACCAGCGATCCCGACATCTCCCGCATCACCGTGGTGGTGGACGCGGATGAGAATGTGCTGGAGCAGATCATCAAGCAGACGGCCAGGCTGGAGGAGACCCGGGATATCTTCGTGCTGAAGCGGGAGAACAGCCTTTTCAGGGAGCTTCTCCTGGTGAAGGTGGCGGCGGATGAGACCACCCGCTCCCCCATCCGGGAGATCGCCGGGATCTACAAGGCCAAGATCATCGACCTGTCCGTGGGGAGCATGGTCATGGAGCTCACGGGGGAGCCGGAGAAGATTGACGCATTCTTAAAGATTCTGGCGGGATACCGGATCCTGGAGATGTGCCGCACCGGCATCACCGCCCTGGAGCGGGGCGGACAGGAGTCGGCGCCGGTGGGATTTTAGGCGGCGGTTCCCGAAGAACAAGGGATATGGGAATGCATCCCCGGCCCGTCCGGGGATTCAGATAGATAAAAATCACTAAAATAGAAAAGGAGACGAGAGCGATGGTAAAGAAATATTATGACAGCGACTGCAATCTGGGAGTATTGGACGGAAGAAAGGTGGCCGTGATCGGCTACGGCAGCCAGGGACATGCCCATGCATTGAACCTGCACGAGAGCGGCGTGGATGTGATCGTGGGCCTGAGAAAGGATTCCCAGAGCTGGGCCAAGGCGGAGGCGGCCGGCCTCACGGTGATGGAGGTTCCGGAGGCAGCCAAGGCGGCGGACGTGGTGATGATGCTGGTGCCCGATGAGATTTCCGCCGACATCTACAACAGTCAGGTGGCCCCCTATATGACAGAGGGAAATACCCTGATGTTTGCCCACGGCTTCAACATCCACTTTAAGCTGGTGAACCCGGCCAAGAACCTGGATGTGATCATGGTCGCCCCCAAGGGACCGGGCCACGTGGTGAGAAGCACCTACACCGAGGGTCAGGGCGTTCCCAGCCTGATCGCTGTCTACCAGGACTACACCGGAAGGGCGAAGGATACGGCTCTGGCTTACGCGTCCGGCATCGGCGCCGGCAGGGCGGGAATCCTGGAGACCACCTTCAAGGAGGAGACGGAGACAGACCTCTTCGGAGAGCAGGCAGTGCTCTGCGGCGGCGTGACCGAGCTGATGAAGGCTGGATTTGAGACTCTGGTGGAGGCAGGATATGAGCCGGAGATGGCATACTTCGAGTGCATCCACGAGATGAAGCTGATCGTGGATCTGATCAACAAGGGCGGCTTCGGCATGATGCGCTACTCCATCTCCAACACGGCCGAGTACGGCGACTACCGCACCGGCAAGAGACTGATCACCGAGGAGACCAGAAAAGAGATGAAGAAGGTTCTGACGGAGATCCAGGACGGCACCTTCGCCAGCGAGTTCATGACGGAGTTCTCCCCCAACGGCGGACGCAAGATCAAATTCCTGGCCCGCAGAAGAATGGAGAGCGAGCATCTGCTTGAGAAAGTGGGCGCTGAGCTGAGAAAGATGATGAGCTGGTTAAAGTAATACAGATAGACATACAAAGGGGAGTGCTGCAAAATGGAAATCGAAAGATTTTGCAACACTCCCTTTCACATCGGCGGACAGGGCCTATGACGGCCGCTACCCCAGGGATTTGAGCTGTTCGATGAGCTGCTTGGCGGTGCGGGGGCTGCGTCCGCCGCTGCGGATGGCGTAGCTCTCCGCCTTGCGGATGAGCTCCTCCCGGTCGATCTTTAAGTCGTAGAGGGACGCCAGGTCCTGGACGATCTGCAGATAGAGGTCCTTGTCCGGCCGGGAGAAGGTGACGGTGAGGCCGAAGCGGGCGGAGAGGCTCAAGAGCTCCTGCATGGTGTCGGCCAGATGGAGATCGTCCCCTTCCCGGTCCGCAAAGCTCTCCTTGATCAGGTGTCTCCGGTTGGAGGTGGCGTAGACGATGAGGTTGGGACTGTGGCTGTTGACGCTGCCCTCCAGGATGGCCTTCAGGGCGGCGAAATCGTTGTCGTTGGAGGAGAAGCTCAGGTCGTCGATGAAGAGGATGAACTTTAAGGGGTTGGAGCTTAAGGAGTCCATCAGATCCGGGATCTGGTAGAGCTGGTTCTTTTTCACCTCGATGAGCCGCAGGCCCCGGTCCGCATACTCGTTGGCGATGGCCTTCACCGTGCTGCTCTTGCCGGTGCCGGCGTCCCCGTAGAGGAGGGCGTTGACCGCCGGCCGCCCCTCGATGAGGGCCAGGGTGTTGGCGATGATCTTGCTCCGCTCCGCCTCGTAGCCGGAGAGCTCGGAGAGGCGCTGGGGGTCCGGATGGCGCACCGGCACCAGATGGCTGTCGGCCACGGTGAACACGTGGTATTTGGCGTAGATTCCGTAGCCATTTTTGGGCAGGTCGGCCAGGGCCTCCCGGTAGGAGGCATAGAAATCGGCTTCGGAGGTCTTCCAGGCGGGGAGGAGGGCTGCCTCGGGAGCCCGGCTTCTGAGGTCGGAGCCGTCGAAGGCGGCCAGCTGCTGCAGGAAGGAAAGTTCCCGCTCCAGAGTCTCCTCCAGCAGGGGAGAGCGGCGGGAGCGGCCGCCGGTGACATAGAAATTTTCATCCTCCAGGACGGCGTTCAAGAGATAGGCGCTGAAATCGTCCGTCCTGGAAAACAGGGCGGCGGCGAATTCGCAGTAGGCGTCCACAAAGGGGGAGCCGGAGGCGGGATCGGAGTCTAAAAGGCTTAAAAGCCTGGAGATGACCGGATCCTGCAGAAGATTTCTAAATATGACCAGGCTGTGAAGGCCTGAGGAGAGATCGCGCGTTGATTTCATAGATAATACCTCCTGTATCTTGCGGGCCAGAAGCGTTTGGCCCGGTATCGTTTGCATGATTGTAGTATAGCGGTTTGAGGCGGGAGATGCAAGTGCCGGCGGAAAAGAAAAGCAGAAGCCGGGAGAGGAAAGGGATGATAAGAGATGGAGAATTTGACATTGGATAAAGTGTACCACGCGGCCTACGTGCTGAAATCTGTGGCCAGGAAGACGGACCTCATCGGGGCAGCCGGGCTGTGCCCGGGGTGCGACCTTTACCTGAAGACGGAGAATCTGCAGGTGACGGGGAGCTTTAAGGTGAGGGGCGCCTACTATAAGATCAGCCAGCTGACGGAGGAGGAGAAGTCCAAGGGCGTCATCGCCAGCAGCGCGGGCAACCATGCCCAGGGCGTGGCCCTGGCCGCCAGGGAGAACGGCATTCCCTGCGTGATCTGCATGCCGGACGGGGCGCCCATCAGCAAGGTGGAGGCCACCAAGGCCTACGGGGCGAAGGTCTGCCTGGTGAAGGGGGCCTACGACGACGCCTACGAGTACGCCTGCCAGCTGCAGGAGAAGGAGGGGTACACATTTATCCACCCCTTCAACGACCCGCAGGTCATCGCCGGCCAGGGAACCATCGGGCTGGAGATTCTGGACCAGCTGCCGGACGTGGACGTGGTGCTGGTGCCCGTGGGGGGCGGCGGCCTCATCAGCGGTGTGGCCTACGCCATCAAGAAGCTCCGCCCCGGCTGCAAGGTCTACGGGGTGCAGGCGGCGGGGGCTCCGTCCATGGAGGAGTCCTTAAAGAGCCATGAGGCCATCACCCTGGACGCCGTCTCCACCTTCGCCGACGGTATCGCCGTGAAGCACCCGGGGGATGTGACCTTCGACCTGGTGAGCCGGTACGTGGACGGGGTGGTGACGGTGACGGACGACGAGACCGCCTGCGCCATCCTGGCCCTGATGGAGAAGCAGAAGCTGGTGACGGAGGGAGCCGGGGCGGTGGCGGTGGCCGCCGCCATGTTCGGCAAGGTGGATTTGAAGGGGAAAAAGGCGGTCTGCCTTCTCTCCGGCGGAAACATCGACGTGAACATTCTCAGCCGAGTGATCACCCGGGGCCTGACCATCGCCGGCAGAAACAGCACCCTGACGCTCCAGCTGGAGGACAAGCCGGGACAGTTAAAGGACGTGAGCGAGATCATCAGCCGCAACGGCGGAAACGTGGTCCGCGTCCACTACAACCAGGCGGACCCCAACCTGGCCATCACCAGCTGCTACCTGACGGTGAGCATGGAGACCAGGGACCACGAGCAGGTGGAGGAGATCCGGAGAGACCTCACCAGGTCCGGCTTCCAGGTGGTGTCCCACAGCTGACCGTTTCCGGCGGGAAGATTCCCTTCCTGAGGCGAAGTTTCCGGCGGGAGGATTTCCTCCCTGGGGCGGCGGAAAAATGGGGATTGTGGAGAAGTCCCCTCCTGTGGTATAGTGGAGGCGGCCGCTTGCGGCCGGAAAGGACGGATCATATATGAAAAATGACCTGCTGACCATCGGCAGCTTCACCGTACACGGCTACGGGCTCATGATCGGGATCGGAATCATCGCCGCCTACTGGGCGGCGGATTTCCGCGCCAAGCGGTATCACCTGGATCCGGATCATCTCTTCTGGATTTTGATCTGGGGCGTGGGCGGCGGACTGCTGGGGGCAAAGCTTCTATATTATATCACCATCTGGAGGGAGATCCTGGCGGATCCCAGCCGGCTTCTGGATGTGACGGGGGGATTTGTGGTCTACGGCGGCATCATCGCCGGCATCGCCGCCGGCTATGTGTACTGCCGGGCGAGGAAGATCAGCTTCCTGAGGTATCTGGATCTGGTGGCCCCGTCGGTGGCCCTGGCCCAGGGCTTTGGGCGGATCGGCTGCTTTCTGGCGGGCTGCTGCTATGGGATGGAGTGGAGCGGGCCCTGTGCCGTCACCTTCACGGAATCCCACTACGCCCCCAACGGAATTCCCCTGTTTCCCTCCCAGCTGGTGTCCAGCGGGCTGGACTTCCTCCACTTCTTCCTGCTCTGCTTTCTGGCCAGGAGGAGCCGGGAGCCGGGGCGGATTGGCGCCTTCTACCTGCTGTTCTACAGCGCCGGGCGCTTCTGCATCGAATTTTTCCGTGGGGATCTGGAGCGGGGACAGGTGGGGAGTCTCTCCACCTCCCAGTTCATCTCCCTGTTTACGGCGGCGGTGGGTTTGGGAATCCTGTTTTTTCTGGGAAGGAGGAGAAAAGTTTGAAAGATACCTATGAACTGACGGTCTGTGGGGTGGAGCGCAGCCTGCCGCTGATCCCCATAGACGAAAACAGCGCCTACGCCAGCTTTGTGGTCATCGGGGACACAGAGCTGGTGGAGAGGGCGGCGAAGGAGCTGGCGGAGCAGATTCCGCCGGTGGACGTGGTGATGACGGCGGAGGCCAAGGGGATCGCCCTGGCCTACGAGATCAGCCGGCTTCTGCACATGAAGGAATTTATCGTGGCCCGAAAGAGCGTGAAGTCCTACATGAGAAATCCCATCAGCGCCAGCGTCCACTCAATCACCACCCAGGGTGAGCAGCACATTTACCTGGATGAGACAGATATTCAGAAGGTGGCCGGCAAGCGGGTCTGCATTGTGGACGACGTGATTTCCACCGGGGAGTCCCTGCGCGCCGTGGAGGAGCTGGCCCAAAAGGCCGGCGGAGACGTGGTCTGCCGGGCGGCCATCCTGGCGGAGGGAAAGGCGGCGGAGCGAACGGACATCCTGTTTCTGGGAAAGCTGCCCCTGTTTGAGAGGATGGAGGACGGAGACTATATGCCTGTGACGGAGGATCGGACATGAGTATACTGAACGTAGAGCACCTGAGCCACGGCTTCGGGGACAGGGCAATTTTTCAGGATGTGTCTTTCCGCCTGCTGAAGGGGGAGCACATCGGCCTTGTGGGGGCCAACGGAGAGGGGAAATCCACGTTTATGAACATCATCACCGGCAAACTGCAGCCGGACGAGGGAAAGGTGGAGTGGGCAAAGCATGTGCGGGTGGGCTACCTGGACCAGCACGCGGTGCTGGAGAAGGGCATGACCATCCGGGACGTGCTGAAGAGCGCCTTCGCCTTCCTCTTTGAGATGGAGGAGCGGATGAACGTCATCTGCGGACAGATGGGGGAGGCATCCGAGGGGGAGCTGGAGGAGATGATGGAGGAGCTGGGCACCATCCAGGATCTCCTCATGGCCCACGATTTCTACGTGATCGACTCCAAGGTGGAGGAGATCGGCCGGGCCTTCGGCCTGGATGAGCTGGGCCTGGACAAGGATGTGACGGAGCTCTCCGGCGGTCAGAGGACGAAGGTGCTGCTGGCCAAGCTTCTCCTGGAAAAACCGGACATTCTCCTGCTGGACGAGCCCACCAACTACCTGGATGTGCAGCACATAGAGTGGCTGAAGCGGTATCTCCAGGAGTACGAGAACGCGTTCATCCTGATTTCCCACGACATTCCGTTTTTAAACAGCGTCATCAATCTGATCTACCACATGGAGAACCAGAGGCTGGACCGGTACGTGGGGGATTACGACAAATTCCAGGAGGTCTACGCCATGAAGCGCTCCCAGCTGGAGGCCGCCTACAAGCGCCAGCAGCAGGAGATCGCGGACCTGCAGGATTTTGTGGCCCGCAACAAGGCCAGGGTGGCCACCAGGAACATGGCCATGTCCCGGCAGAAGAAGCTGGACAAGATGGAGGTCATCGAGCTGGCGAAGGAGAAGCCAAAGCCGGAGTTCCATTTTCTGGAAGCCAGGACGTCCGGCAAAATGATTTTTGAGACGAAGGAGCTGGTGATCGGCTATGATGAGCCCTTATCCCGCCCCTTAAATTTTGCCATGGAGCGGGGGGAGAAGGTGGTGCTGACCGGGGCCAACGGCATCGGCAAGACGACGCTGCTCAAAAGCCTGCTGGGGCTGATTCCCGCGCTTGCGGGGACGGTGGAGCAGGGGGACTACCTCTCCATCGGCTATTTTGAGCAGGAGATGGCGCCGGGAAATACCACCACCTGCATCGAGGAGATCTGGAAGGAATTTCCCTCCTACACCCAGTACCAGGTGCGGTCAGCCCTGGCAAAATGCGGCCTCACCACCAAGAACATTGAGAGCCAGGTGCGTGTCCTCTCCGGCGGAGAGCAGGCCAAGGTGCGCCTGTGCAAGCTGATGAACCGGGAGACCAACGTGCTCCTGCTGGACGAGCCCACCAACCATCTGGATGTGGACGCCAAGGAGGAGTTAAAGCGGGCCCTGGGCGTCTATAAGGGCAGTATCCTGCTGATCTGCCATGAGCCGGAGTTTTACCGGGAATTTGCCACCCGGGTGATGGACTGCTCCCAGTGGGCGCTGCGGGTGTAGCTCTCCTCATTTTACAGAAATTATACAGAACCGGGATGATAAACTTTACAATTCTTCCTTAGAATGGAAATCGAACAATAAATGTACAGATTTGTACAGAACCATTCAGGAGGCAGAATATGAGAAAAAGAAGAATCATCTCGGCTCTTTTAGCGGGCGTAATGGTGGTTGGCGCCGGACAGGCGTGGGCGGCCACCGTTCACTACAACGACTCCAGCGTGACTGGAAATGCGGAGGAGTGGAATTCCTACGTGGCGGGCTGGGATACTCTGGCAAATGACTATACACAGGTTTCCCTCACACCCGGCTGTGCGGCGACGGAGGTGAACTTCGCGTGGTACAACGAGGGAACCGAGGGAAGCCCGGTGGTCTATTTCGGCACGGATGCCCAGAACATGCAGGCTTACAACGGCACCTCCAGCACCGTGGACTCCAGCCTGACCGGCGGAAAAGCTTACTGCTACAACTATGTGACGGTGACCGGCCTTCAGGAGAACACCACCTACTACTATGCGGTGAGCAAGGGCGGAGTGGTTGGCCCCACCGAGACCTACAAGACCGGCGACTTTGACAGCGTGAACATCCTCTACGTGGGCGATCCCCAGGTGGGCGCTTCCAAGGGACAGCCCCAGGGCAGCGAGACCCTGAAGGAGGGAACCGGAGCCGCCAACACCGCAGCACGCAACGACGGCTTTGCCTGGGACCGCACCCTGGACATCGCTGTTGCCCAGAACCCCAACTTAAACTTCATGATCTCCGCCGGCGACCAGGTGAACAACACCGGCAACGCCAAGGAGGAGGAGTATGCGGCTTATCTGTCCGCCAGCGCTTTAAAGAGCCTGCCCACAGCCACCACCATCGGCAACCATGACTCCTTAAACGCCGACTATTCTTACCATTTCAACAACCCCAACCCCACCGGTCTCGGCATGACCCAGGCGGGCGGAGACTACTACTACGGCTACGGCCCCGGCCTCTTCATCGTGCTGAACACCAACAACTACAACGCGGCTGAGCACGAGCAGGCCATCGCCCAGGCGGTTGCGGCGTATCCCGACGCCCAGTGGCGCGTGGTGACCATCCACCAGGATATCTACGGCTCCGGCCTGGATCACTCCGACACCGACGGCATGATTCTGAGAACCCAGCTGACCCCCATCTTCGACAAGTACGACATCGATGTGGTGCTCCAGGGACACGATCACACCTACAGCCGCTCCAAGATGCTCTACGGAGACCAGCAGTCCCACAGCAGCTACGAGTTCCGCCTCAATGAGGCCGGCGACGACTATGACTGGGACAACGCTTACAACAAGGAGACCGGCGAGAAGATCAGCCTGTATCCCGATGCAGCGGACGCAGCCGCTGTGGAGGCCAAGAACCGTTTCACCGAGGACAACAACTGCTACACCATCGAGTCCGCCGGCGAGATGACGGTGACCGATCCCCAGGGAACCCTCTACATGACTGCCAACTCTGCCTCCGGCTCCAAGTACTATGAGCTGACGGCTGTACAGCAGGACTACATCGCCAACAGAAGCCAGAACTGGCTGCCCAGCTACTCTGTGATCAACATGGATTCCGACGATTTCAGCATCACCACCTACCAGATCACGGACAACGGCACGGTGGAGACCATCGACAACACGTTCACCATCCACAAGACCACAGACAGATAACAGGGACGAAGGACAACAGTTGAGGCATTCATGGCAGAAAAGATTTACAGCCATATCGGCAAAATAATTATTGCGGCTCTCGTCGTCGTCATCACCGCAGGTTTGATCATCCGCCTGAACGGAGTGACGAAGACGGAGCTGGTAAACCGCACCGGTCAGACCTTTGAGACCGGTGTGGTTGTTGAGATTTTACAGGACAATGTGCAGGAGGACGGCACCCGGGTGGGCCAGCAGACGGTGGTGGTCCACATGACCAGCGGGGAGAAGCAGGGGGAGGACCTGGTGACCACCAGCAACTCCGGCTACCTCTTCGGCGCCCCCTGCCAGGTGGGGATGAAGGTGGTGGTGATGCAGAGCGTGTCCGGGGACACGGTGATCACCACCGTATACTCCATCGACCGCAAGGAAGTGATCCTGGGCTTTGCGGCCCTCTACATCGCGGCCCTCTGCCTGGTGGGCGGGACCAAGGGCCTGCGGGGCGCCCTGGGGCTGCTCTACACCTTCGGGGCCATCATTTACATTTACCTTCCCCTGGTGTACCTGGGGTATTCCCCCTTCTGGGTGTCGGTGTTCATTTGCGTGATCACCACCCTGGTCACCATGCTGCTCATCGGCGGATTTGCCAGAAAGACCATCTGCGCCACCCTGGGCACCATGGCGGGGGTGATCATCGCCGGGGCGGCGGCCACCATTTTCTCCCATATGACCGGCATCACCGGCTGGAATGTGTCGGACATCGAGAGCCTGATGACCCTGCAGCAGGTGAACGGCATCCAGGTGGGCGGGCTCTTGTTCTCGGGGCTGCTCATCAGCGCCCTGGGGGCGGTGATGGATGTGGCCATGTCCATCTCCAGCTCCATGCAGGAGCTTTACGACCAGAACCCGTCCATGAGCCGCCTGGAGCTGATGCGGGCCGGCATGCGGGTGGGCCGGGACATGATGGGCACGGACTCCAACACTTTGATTCTGGCCTTTGCGGGAGGCAGCCTGTCCATGCTGGTGCTGGACTACGCCTACGACCTCCCCTACCTGCAGATCATCAACTCCAACAACATCGGAATCGCGGTGATGCAGGGGCTCTCCGGCAGCTTCGGAATCGTCCTCAGCGTGCCGGCCACGGTGGTGATGGCGGCCTACATCTACAAGAGACCCAGAAATAAGGAAAAAGTGTTGTAATTCCAACAGATTTAATTCGCCTTTGCTGTTATAGTATCTCCAGCGCGGGGGAATACTTCCCGCAGGCAGAAAGGAGATTGACAGCGATGGAAAATAAAATGTTCTGTTATCAGTGCCAGGAGACGGCGGGCTGCAAGGGCTGCACGGTGTCCGGGGTGTGCGGAAAGAGGCCGGAGACGGCAGCGCTCCAGGACGGGCTGATTTACTCCACCAAGGGCCTGGCTCAGATGCTGACGATTCTGAGAAAAAACGGCGCTCCAGTCCGGGAGGAGTGGAACGATCTGGTGAGGGAAAATCTGTTTATCACCATCACCAACGCCAATTTTGACGATGAGAGAATTCGCCGTCAGATTATAAAGACACAGGAGCTGAAGAGAGAGCTGAGTCAGGAGAAGTCAATCCGGGAAGCGGCGTCGGAGAGCAGACTCTCGGAGGCGGCCCGTTGGACGGCGGCAGAGACCTCCCATCCCGGTATGGGGGTGCTGGCGGAGGAAAATGAGGATATCCGCAGCCTGCGGGAGCTGATCACCTACGGGGTAAAAGGGATGGCCGCCTATTTAAAGCACGCGGCTGCTTTGGGCTACCGCAGCGGCGAGCTGGACGGGTTTATGCAGAAAGCCCTGGCAGCAGTGCTGGACGACCGCTTGGACGCGGATGCCCTGACTCACCTTACCCTGGAGACAGGAAAATACGGGGTGGAGGCCATGGCCCTTCTGGACCGAGCCAACACGGAGACCTACGGCAATCCGGAGATCACGAAGGTGGAGATCGGGGTGCGGAACCGTCCGGGAATCCTCGTGTCCGGCCACGACCTGAGGGATCTGGAGATGCTGTTAGAACAGACGGAGGGAACGGGGGTGGATGTCTACACCCACTCGGAGATGCTGCCCGCCCACTACTACCCGGCGTTCAAGAAGTATGAGCATTTTGCCGGAAACTACGGAAACGCCTGGTGGAGGCAGAGGGAGGAGTTTGAGGCCTTCCACGGCCCGGTGCTCCTGACCACCAACTGCCTGGTGCCGCCCAGGGACAGTTACAAAGACCGGATTTACACCACCGGCGCCGCCGGCTATCCCGGCTGCCGACACATCCCCGGGGAGGCGGGGGAGGAGAAGGATTTCTCTGAGCTGATCCGCCATGCGAAGGAATGTGATCCGCCCGCGGAGCTGGAGAGAGGGGAGATCACCGGCGGTTTTGCCCATCGCCAGGTTCTGGCTCTGGCGGACAAGATTGTGGAGGCGGTGAAATCCGGCGCCATCCGCAAGTTCGTGGTGATGGCCGGCTGCGACGGCAGAAACCGCTCCCGGGAGTACTACACGGAGTTTGCCAAGGCCCTTCCCGGGGACGCCGTGATCCTCACCGCCGGCTGCGCAAAATATCGCTACAACAAGCTGGATCTGGGAGACATCGGAGGCATCCCGAGGGTGTTGGATGCGGGGCAGTGCAACGACTCCTATTCCCTGGCGGTGATCGCCCTGAAATTAAAAGAGGTCTTGGGGCTGGACGACGTCAACGACCTGCCCATCGTCTACAATATTGCCTGGTATGAGCAGAAGGCGGTGATCGTGCTTCTGGCCCTGCTCTACCTGGGAGTGAAGAACATTCATCTGGGGCCGACCCTTCCGGCGTTTCTCTCCCCCGGGGTGGCGAAGGTGCTGACGGAGCAGTTTGGCATCGCCGGCATAACCACGGCGGAGGAGGACATAAAGAGCCTTCTGGCCTGAGAAAAACGGCTTCAGACGCCGCAGGAATTTCGTAAACGGACTCTTAACTTGCCTTTTCCAGGCGATTGTAGTATACTTGAAGGCAGCAGAAATCAATACAGAACGTCGAGTGCCGGCCTGCCGGCAGCGGGAGAACCAATTTTTTGGGGTGAATTCATGCAGATGATAGAGAACCTTCTTTCTCGAACCCGTCAGCTAATCTCGTAGACATGGAAGGATTCCGTATGGGCAGAATACGCTTTTTTGCCGTGCTTAATACAAATCTTCAGGGAGTGTTGCATTTTGCGCACTCCCTTTCTGTATTGTACACCGACGCTTGCAATTGATTTCGCACAGGATGAACAGGAGGTGTCATACATCTATGATTGAATTCAAACACGTATCTAAGGTTTTTCACGGACACAAAATCATCGACGACATCAGCTTTGTGATCGAGGACGGGGAGTTTGTGGTGCTTCTGGGGGAGAGCGGCTGCGGCAAGACCACCACCCTGAAGATGATCAACAAGCTGATCGTCCCCAGCTCCGGCACGGTGGAGATCGGCGGCCAGGACATCGGAAAGATGGATCCCATCGCCCTCAGGAGGCGGATGGGGTATGTGATCCAGCAGATCGGTCTCTTTCCCCACATGACGGTGAGGGAGAACATCGAGATCATCGCGAAGATGAACAACAGGGATAAGGATCGGCTGGAGGCGAACGCCAGAAAGCTCATGGAGATGGTGAACCTGGACCCGGACCAGTATCTGGATGTGTACCCGTCGGAGATGTCCGGCGGCCAGCAGCAGAGGGCTGGGGTGGTGCGGGCCTTTATGACGGATCCGGAGATCGTCCTCATGGATGAGCCGTTTTCCGCCCTGGATCCCATCACCAGGGCGCAGATCCAGAACGCCCTCATAGACATGCAGGCGGCGCTGAAGCGCACCATCGTGTTTGTGACCCACGACATGGACGAGGCCATCCGCCTGGCGGACCGGATCTGCATCATGGACCACGGGACCATTGTCCAGTTTGACACGCCGGAGAATATTTTAAAATATCCGGCCAACGATTTTGTGCGCAGCTTTATCGGCCCCAACCGCATCTGGACGTCCCCGGAATTTATCCGCACCAGGGATATCATGATCTCCGACCCGGTGTGCTGCCACCCCAAGCTCCCGGCGTTCAAGTGCATCGAGACCATGGGCAGAAAGCGGGTGGACACTCTGATGGTGACGGACCACAACAAGCGCATTTACGGGGTGCTCTTCGCGGAATCCCTCATCGGGATTCAGGATCTGAAGAAGCCGGCGGAGGAGCTGATGGATCCCAATTTTACCTCCGTGCTCCCGGACAGCTCCATCGTGGATCTGCTGAAGCTGTTTGACGAGAAGCATCTGTCCACCCTTCCCGTGGTGGACAGCCAGGGAATCATAGAGGGGCTGATCACCAGGAGCACCCTGGTGAACACCCTGAGCCGGCAGTTTATCCCGGCAGAAAGGGGGAATGAGACATGCTGAGAGAGCTGATTCAGTATTTTTCCGTGTCGGGGGATGAGGTGCTTGCCCTGCTGATGGAGCACATTCAGCTGACAGCCCTGGCCCTCTTGGCGGCCATCGCCATCGGGATTCCCTTGGGAATCCTGATCTCCTATGTAAAACCTGCCAGCAAGCCGGTTCTGGCCTTCGCCAACCTGGTGCAGGCCATCCCCAGCATGGCTCTTTTGGGCCTGGCCATCCCCATCCTGGGAATCGGGATGAAGCCGGCGGTGTTTCTGGTGGTGATCTATTCCCTTCTGCCCATCATCAAGAATACATATGCCGGCCTGATGAACATCAGCCCCCAGATGCTGGAGGCGGCGGAGGGCATCGGGCTGACTCGAAAACAGATTCTCTTTAAGGTTCAGATCCCCATGGCTCTGCCGGTGATCATGACCGGCGTGCGCATTTCCGCCGTCTCCGCCGTGGGTCTGATGACCTTGGCGGCCTACGTGGGCGGCGGCGGACTGGGGGATCTGGTCTTCTCCGGAATCCGCCTGGTGAACAATGTGAAGATTCTGGCCGGTGCCATCCCCGCCTGCATCCTGGCTCTGCTGGTGGACCGGGTGTTTGCGGCGGTGGAGGTGCTGGTGACGCCGGTGAGCCTCCTGCCGGGGGAGAGCAAGCAGCAGAAGAAGAGGCGCAAGGGGCGTGAGAAGGTGGTGGCGGGGGCCGCGCTGGTCCTGGTGGCCGCCCTCATCGGCGTCACTGTGTTCCGCCCGGCCAAGAAGAGCGATCTGCGCATCGCCAGCATGGATTTCTCCGAGAATGAGATTCTGGCCTACATGCTCTCGGAGGCCATAGAGACGAAGCTGGGACTGTCCGTGGACACCGTGCTGGACCTGGGCGGCTCCTCCGTGTGCGTCACCGCCATCAACAGCGGGGAGATTGACGGGTACATCGAGTACACGGGAACCATCTACGTGAGCATCCTGGACCAGCCGGCCATCTCCGACGTGGAGAAGGTCTACGAGGATTCCAAGGCGGGGATGAAGGAACTCTACGGCCTGGAGGTTTTAAATTCTCTCAATGTGAACAACACCTACACCCTCTCCACCACCAAGGAGATCGCCGACAAATACGGCCTTGAAACCATCAGCGATCTGCGAAAGTGGAACGGCCAGCTCCGCGCCACCACGACTCTGACATTTCTGAACCGGGAGGACGGCCTCCCCGGGGTGAAGGAACTCTACGGCCTGGAGTTTGCCAGCGAGACGGGAGTGGACGGGGCCCCCAGATACACGGCCCTCATGAGCGGGGAGGGGGACCTGATCGACGCCTACTCCACCGACGGCCTGCTGAAGAAGTTTGAGCTGGTGGTGCTGGAGGACGATCTGGGCGCATTCCCGCCCTACTACGCGGTGCCGGTGTTCCGCGGGGAGATCATGGAACAGTATCCGGAGATCGGAGAGGTCTCCCAGGCCCTGGGGGAGGTCCTCACCACCGACCGCATGGCAGAGCTGAACTACCTGGTGGACGAGGAGGACCAGAATCCCAGGGATGTGGCCCACAATTTTCTCGTGGAATATGCGCCGGAGCTGGCGGGGGTCTGAGAAAAGGCGGAATCCGCCGCCCGACGAGATAAGAATTATGTGCGGCGGAAGGTCTTGACAAACCACCCCAAACTCTATATGATAGGGAGGAATAGTGACAGGCTGGGAAGAAGAGGAGTACGCCCGTATGACCCTGCAGAGAGGAGCGCCCATCGGCTGGGAGGCGCCCGGGGAGGACAGGCGGAAGGTGGCTTCGGAGCCGGGCGGTGAAAGAGCGCGCCGGAAGGGGGTGGACCCGGACGGACAGACGCTTCCCGTAGCCGTTCCCGACTGGTCCCCGTTACAGGGCCGCAAAGAGACCGCAGGCGGAGAGGCCGGCGGTGAACAAAGGTGGTACCGCGATCTGATCGCCCTTTGCGCACACAGTGTGCGCAGAGGGCGTTTTTTTTGGAGAGGAGGGCATATGGAGAGGAGACGTTCCGGCCGAAGGCAGGCGGACAGCTGTGAGACCTGTGAGAACTACGTCTACGACGAGGAGTTTGAATACTATGTGTGCACGGCCAGCCTGGATGAGGACGACATGGCCCGCTTTATGGGGAGCCAGAGATTTGACTGCCCCTACTACCGGTTAAACGACGAGTACCGCATTGTGAGAAGGCAGATGTAGGAAGAAAGGAGATAAGTATGAAAGAACTGGAGAAGACGTATTCCCCCGGCGAGATTGAGAGCCGCCTCTATCAGAAGTGGCTGGACAAGAAGTATTTTCACGCGGACGCGGAGGAGGGAAGGAGAAAGGGCAAGAAGCCCTTTACCATCGTGATGCCCCCGCCCAACGTGACGGGACAGCTGCACATGGGACACGCCCTGGACAACACCATGCAGGATATTCTGATCCGCTACAAGAGAATGCAGGGCTTCGAGGCTCTCTGGCAGCCGGGCACCGACCACGCGGCCATCGCCACGGAGGTGAAGGTGATCAACAAGCTGAAGGACGAGGGCATCGACAAGCATGACCTGGGCCGGGAGGGCTTCCTGAAGGAGGCCTGGAAGTGGAAAGAGGAGTATGAGAACCGCATCATCAGCCAGATGTACAAGATGGGCGTCTCCGCCGACTGGGACCGGATGCGCTTCACCATGGATGAGGGCTGTTCCCGCGCGGTGCAGGAAGTATTTATCAAGCTCTACGAGAAGGGATATATCTACAAGGGGTCCCGGATCATCAACTGGTGCCCGGTGTGTCAGACCTCCATCTCCGACGCGGAGGTGATCCATGAGGAGCAGAACGGCTTCTTCTGGCACATCAACTACCCCATCGTGGGGGAGGAGGGCCGCTTTGTGGAGATCGCCACCACCCGCCCGGAGACCATGCTGGGAGATACGGCTGTGGCGGTAAATCCCGACGATGAGCGCTACAAGGATCTCATCGGAAAGATGCTGAAGCTCCCCCTCACGGACCGGGAGATCCCGGTGATCGCCGACGAGTACGTGGACAAGGAGTTTGGAACGGGCTGTGTGAAGATCACCCCCGCCCACGACCCCAACGACTTTGAGGTGGGCCGCCGCCACAATCTGCCGGAGATCTGCATGATGAACGACGACGCCACCATCAGCGTGCCCGGAAAATATTTCGGCATGGACCGCTACGAGGCCAGAAAGGCCATGGTGGAGGATCTGAAGGAGCAGGGACTTCTGGTGAAGGTGGTTCCCCACGCCCACAACGTGGGCACCCACGACCGCTGCAAGACCACGGTGGAGCCCATGGTGAAGCAGCAGTGGTTCGTGAAGATGGAGGAGATGGCGAAGCCGGCCATCGAAGCCCTGAAGAACGGCGACCTGAAGTTTGTGCCGGAGAACTTCGGCAAGACCTATCTCCACTGGCTGGAGGGGATCAAGGACTGGTGCATCTCCAGACAGCTGTGGTGGGGACACCGGATTCCGGCCTACTACTGCGACGACTGCGGGGAGATGGTGGTATCCCGGGAGATGCCGGAGAAATGTCCCAAGTGCGGCTGCACCCATCTGACCCAGGATGAGGACACCCTGGACACCTGGTTCTCCTCCGCCCTGTGGCCCTTCTCCACCCTGGGATGGCCGGATCAGACGCCGGAGATGGAGTATTTCTACCCCACCAACGTGCTGGTGACCGGCTACGACATCATCTTCTTCTGGGTGGTGAGAATGGTGTTCTCCGCCCTGGAGCAGACAGGGACAGTGCCCTTTGACACGGTGCTGATCCACGGCCTGGTGCGGGATTCCCAGGGTCGGAAGATGAGCAAATCCTTGGGCAACGGCATCGATCCCCTGGAGGTGGTGGAGAAGTACGGCGCCGACGCCCTGCGCATGACCCTGATGACGGGAAATGCCCCCGGCAACGACATGCGCTTCTACTGGGAGAGAGTGGAGGCTAGCCGGAATTTCGCCAACAAGGTGTGGAACGCCAGCCGCTTCATCATGATGAACTTGGAGAAGGCCCCGGCGGCCAAGGCGGAGCTCTCCGACCTGACCATGGCGGATCGCTGGATTCTCTCCAAGGTGAACCGCCTGGCGAGGGAAGTGACGGAGAACATGGACAAGTATGAGCTGGGAATCGCGCTCCAGAAGGTGTACGACTTCATCTGGGAGGAATTCTGCGACTGGTACATCGAGATGGTGAAGCCCAGACTTTGGGGAGACGGGGACGCCACCACGGCGGCCGCCATCTGGACCCTGAAGACCGTGCTCATCCAGTCCTTAAAGCTGCTCCACCCCTTCATGCCCTTCATCACCGAGGAGATCTTCTGCAATCTCCAGGATGAGGAGGAGTCCATCATGATCTCCTCCTGGCCGGAGTACCGGGAGGACTGGAATTTCGGTGAGGCGGAGAAGGACGTGGAGATCATCAAGGAGGCTGTGCGGGCCATCCGCGGCGTGAGAACCTCCATGAACGTGCCCCCCAGCAAGAAGGCGAAGGTGTACGTGGTCTCCGCCAACGAGGATCTGCTGGCGGTGTTCGAGCGCAGCCGGGTGTTCTTTGCCACCCTGGGCTACGCCAGCGAGGTCTTCCTCCAGAAGGACAAGGCCGGCATCGGCGAGGACGCGGTGTCCGCGGTGATCCCCCAGGCCAACATCTACCTGCCCTTCGCGGAGCTGGTGGACATTGAGAAGGAGATCGAGCGCTTAAAGGGTGAGGAGAAGCGCCTCACCGGCGAGCTGGCCAGAGTCAACGGCATGTTGAATAATGAGAAATTCATGAGCCGCGCCCCGGAGGCCAAGGTGGCTGAGGAGCGGGCGAAGCTGGAAAAATATACCCATATGATGGACCAGGTGAAGGAGAGACTGGCCCAGCTGACCAGATAGACAGCGAGGCAGCATTTGTACAGGCGTCAATCCCCCGGATCGGGGGGCTGGCGCCTGTCTGCAAGTGTGCCCGTAGGCGGAGAAGAGGAGAGAGGGACGGATGAGAGGAATGAAGCGAGGACTGGCAGCCGCCGGTCTGGGAATCTTCCTGCTGGCAGCCGCCGGCTGCGGCCTGGGACGCAGAGTCCTGGAGAGCCAGCTGGGCGGGCAGAGCGCCCAGGAGGAAGAGGACTTTCTGGCGGAGGAGAGCGCCGGGACGGAGGCGGGCAGCTGGCTGGAGCGGCTGTGGCGGAGTCTGTGGCCGCAGGCGGATGACGAAGGAGAAGATGAGGACAAGGCGGGGGCGAACGGCTGGGGAGCAGACGGCGCCGCTGCGACGGAGGAGGAGCTGGAGGTGGCCCTGCAGGCCGCCATCGCCGGGGGCGGGGAGGAGGACACCTCCCTGAGCCAGGTGAGGAGCCTGGCGGAGTATGAGATCGAGTCCCTGGAGGGGAACCGGGCGGAGATCGAGATCACCTCCCCGGATGTGATGAAGATGGTGGAGGACTGCGTCTCCTCCGGCCAGGCAGAGGACGGGAGCGAGATCTCGGGCCTGATTGAGGAGCGGATGAAATCGGGGGATTATCCCACCAGAACCTACACGGTGCAGGTGGAGATGGAAAACCAGGGGGGAACCTGGCAGCTGCTCTCCGGCGGGGAGCTGGAGAACGCCCTGAGCGGCGGGGTCTATGAGGCCTATTCCCGCATGGTTTCCCAGTATGTGCGGGAGGTGGAGGAGAGATGAGAACGAAAAGAGGAGCGGCTGTTCTGCTGTCCCTGTGCCTTTTGATCGGCCTGTTCGCCCCGGCCCGCGCCATGGCCCAGGGAGAATTTTCCCCGGTGGTGCTGAGCCTGTCCTCCAACCTGTCCTCCGCGGACCGGCTGGAGGGGTATTACCGGGATCAGGTCTTCTACGTGGACGTGGACGACGCCTGCGGCCTGGCGGGGATGACCATCTGGAGCCAGAGCGAGAACCTGGTGGAGATCAGCGAGGGGGCGAACGAGGATGACGCCCTGCGGCGGATGTCCATCCAGGTGGAGAAGGATACCCTGACAGAGACCTTCTGCGGCGGGGAGCAGGTGGTTCCCATGCCGGCGGAGGTGATCGGGGAGGAGGTCTGCGTCTCCCTGTTCCACTTTCTCACCTATATGGGGGTGGGATATGAGTTGGACCCGGAGGGAGATCCCCAGCTGACGGTGGTCAAATGGTTTGACATGCTCGACCTCCTCCACGAGTACGCCGCCAGCGGCCGGGGGAATTATTTCCGGTGGAGCGAGATCGATTTCAATTTCGGCGACGCGGAGCTGAATCTGACCTATCAGGGCGTGCTGGCCCTGCTCGGGGAGGAGTCGGATCCCTTCCAGATGATCTTCCACGCCGACGACATCTACCGGGAGGACTTGGAGGAGGACCTGCTGACGGTGGTGGCCAACGAGGGGGCAGAGTACCTGGGGTCGGAGACCAACCCCCTGAAATTTGCCGACACCGTCCTCTCCAAATCCTCCAGCTGGTACAGCTTCCTGCAGAAGTCCTACAAGCTGGACGAGAACGGGGCCTTCGACAAGATTTTAAAGCGCCTGTCCAGCGGAAAATTCTTTGTCTCCGCCGCCTCAGGCATGGGCGGGCAGGTGACGGGAATCCTGGACTACGCCATGCAGTGCGGAAATATGACGGACGCGCAGAGAAATCTTCTCCGGGAGACCATCCTCAAATCGGGCCGGAGCACGGATATGGTGCGAGAGGAGGAGTTCTGGGAGATCCTGGTGGAGGCGGCCGAGGGAGTCAGCACCCGGGTGGAGGACGAGATCGGGAGACGGGAGGAGCGGCTGGTGGACACGGTATTTTCCACCGCCTACGACGCCTATGAAAAATATGCCGCCGGCGGCACCGTGTTCCAGGGAAATGTGGCCATGCTGGTGTGGAACACGGTCACCGGGCTGTTTAAGATCTCCCCCGCCGCCGACCAGGCCAGGGAGGTCCACAACGCCTACAACTGCTCCATGATCCAGCAGATGGGGATGGAGATGGTGACGGACCGCCTCACGGACCTGTACGAGCACGATTTCTATCACCGGGATCCGGAGCGCCAGGCGGAGGCCATGAGGGATCTGCGGTACGCGGTGATCCTCCAGCTGAAGGCGACCCTGAGCGCCAGGGAGGCCATGGTGAAGAGCGGGGCCTTCCAGGGGATTGAGGAGACCTACCGGGAGAAATGCCGGGAGACGGCGGCCCTTCTGCGGCGGGCGGAGAACGCCTCCCTCGCCGGGCCGAAAGACAGCTCCGCCTGCGATCTGGACCTCTCCTGGATGGAGGAGTACACGTCCGACGGCGGCGATCTCTACCAGCTGGCCCTGGAGAACCTGGAGGAGAGGGAGTCCTTCTCCTACATTCGCCGCGGGCGCATGAGCGGGGATTTTTCCGGGTTCCAGGAGCTGGAATTTGCGGAGAGCGCGGAGATGACCGGCTACGGGACGGACAAGGCCAGCGGAGGCGGGCGCTATCAGCAGACCGGGGGATCCGGGGCGGTGGATTACACCTTCACCTACGCCTGGCCCCGCCTGGAAAAGCAGTATAAGGATCCCTATCCCGGACAGGAGACGGAGGAGAGGGAGCTGGTGAATTTCTCCCTGCCGTTTTACAGCGCTGTGGTGAGGACGGAACAGGGAGAGGATGGGACGACGGTGTACACGGCGGACTACTCCGGGAAGATTTTGTCGGATGTGAATCTGGGGCTGTTAAACTGCGTGCTCCCGGACGGCTACAGGATCTACTGGGCCCCGGACGGCCAGGAGGCCGCAGAGGGAGTGGAGAGAGCCGTGGTGACGGCGGTGATGGATGAAAATTATCAGTTTGACTCCATCATCGTGGAGTACGCGCTGTACGGCGGTGTCCAGGATGTGGGCCGGCTGGAGGGCGTCACGGAATTCGGCTTCGACGACAAGGGGGCGGAGGCTGTGGAGCTGGGAGAGCAGAGAGAGGTGGCCGGCACCTGGCTGCAGCAGGGGGAGGCCAACCCCATTCTCCTCATCCTGGGGGAGGACGGCTCCCTGACCTACTACCCCACCGTCACGGAGGAGAACATCTATCACAGCTCCTTCCAGGTGGAAAATGACACCCTCCGCCTGGAGATGGTCAACCTGGACGGGAGCGGAGTGACCTCCGTGCCCTTCGCCATGGAGGCGGACCCGGCGGATGAGAGGCGCATGTCCATCGCCGTGGACCGGGAGCTGGCGGGTTCCACCCAGCTCCTCTACGGGATGGACGGGATCCTGGAGGGGACGTACCTGCGCCTTCAGTTCACCGAGGGGCAGCTGGCAGAGCTGGGGAGAAGCCAGCTGATGGTGCCGGAACAGGCACAGATCACCTGGGAGCAGGGGGAGCCCTACTTCTGGGACGGGGGTGCCTGCTGGCTGGTTCCCGTGCGGGGATACGAGAACGGAGCCTTTGTGGCCGGGGCGGACTTCAACGGGGAGACCCTGGAGATGTGCCGGAGTATCTATGTGTATTCCGGCGGTCAGTGAGGAGATTGACATCGGATTCACGAACTTTATGAAATATTTATAGATTTTACTTATAATTTATATAATCAACACTGGATTGAAATTGCGGAATAATCACTATACAATATAGTTGTAATCGCAAAGCAAAAGATAATCTGCACAATCCAGGCGGCCAAAATTCATGAATGGACAGGGCGGTTGTCTTCTTTGTATTAAACAATGTAATGGAGGATGAGTATGTCTACACAATTGATTATTACCCTGTGCATTCTGGCATTCCTGGTAGTGATGCTGCTTACCCATAAGCTGCCTTACGGTGTGTCGGCAATGATTTGCTGTGTGCTGTTCGTATTCTTTGGAATCCTGGACCTGAAGACCGCATTTTCCGGACTGTCCAACAGCACAACCCTGATGATCGCCCCCATGATCGTGGTGGCCAGCGCCCTGGGCAAGACCAGCCTGATCGCCCGGATCCGTAAAACGATGGACCGGCTTCAGGGAAAGAGCGGATTTCTTCTGGTTCTCGGCATCTGCGGAATCACCATTCTTCTCTCCCAGCTCATGGGACAGATCGCCTGCATCTCCGTGATGCTGCTGTTTTTACAGACTCTGGATGATGAGGGAGAGTACTCCCCGGCCCGCATGCTGTTTCTGGTAGCCACCATCAACTGCATCGCCACTTCCAAGATCCCGATAGGAATGGGAGCGACCATGCCCGGCACCATCAACTCCTACTATCAGGGCCTGGTGGGACCGGAGGATCTGCTCCACATCACCGACTACTTCAAGGCAGGCATCCTGCCCCTGATCGTGGGCACCATCTACTGCGTGTTCATGTACCGCCTGATCCCCAACGGATCCATCAGCAGCAGCGATGTGAAGGAAGTGAAGGACGCGGAGCCCATCTCCAAGAAGAATGAGCTGTTCATCTTCGGCGTGTTCATCGCCATCATGGCCGGCTTCATGTTCACCAACCAGCTGGGCAGCGACATCACCAACGTGATCCCGGCGGCTGGACTTCTGGTTCTGATCGTGTTCAAGGTGCTGTCCATCCCGGAGGTTATGAAGTCCCTGACCAGCGACATGGTTTGGATGGTTGCAGGTATGAGCGTGGTTTCCACCGCCCTGTCCGCAACCGGCGCCGGCGAGCTCATCGGTGAGACCGTTCTGAAGATCCTGGGCGGCAACCCCAGCGGCCTGTTCGTATCCATCGTGTTCTGCGTAGCCTGCACGCTGATGACCAACTTCATGTCCAACATGGGAACCATGGCCCTCATGAGCCCCATCGCGGCTTCCACCGCCCTGGCTGGCGGCATGAACGTGAGAGCGGTTGTGCTGACCTGCTGCGTATCCGCGTGGTTTGCCATCGTGCTGCCCACCGGATGCTCCGGAGCGATGATGGCCTTCGGTATCGGCAATCACAACGCATTCAAGCTGATGAAGTTCACCCTTCCTCTGCTGTTGCTGCTGATGATTTCCCTGATTATCGGAATCAACATCTTCTTCCCGATCTACGGCTAAACGTGAAGCGCCGCTGCCTGATTTCGGCGGCGGCGCTTTCATAATATCTGAAGTTTTCACATATCTGTAACTTTCATATATGCGAAGAA
>MHCFR05601__coassemble_1022_pt1 | contig 24030 bp, 22 predicted proteins | sample MHCFR05601__metabat2_high_PE_003 | metagenome-assembled genome bin MHCFR05601
AATTGCCGGGAAAATCCCTGGTTTGCGGTGCCCTTTTTCATGCCTTTTTTCTTTCAATTGGGGAGCTTCCTTTCCCTGTCCGATAAAACACCCCGCCGTTTTCCCTTTCAAAAACCATCCAAATTTTCAAATACTTCCCTTTATATTTTGTGGCCAATTTACCATAGAATTTTAGGAATAATGGGAGTATTATGAGTGACGGGATCATTGTATCTGATTTTATACAAATAAACCGGCAGGAGGATCATATGAACAACATCATAAGCAAAATCTCCGAAATTGAAGCTTCCGCCGCATCGATCATGGAGGCGGCGGCCCAGCGGAAAAAGGACTATGCCCGGGAGACGGAGGAGAAAAAAGCCGCTTTTGACCGGGAGCTGGAGGCGCAGACCGACGCTGAGCTGGGCAGGCTGCGGGCAGCCATGGAGGAGGAAGCACAAAAGCAGCTGGACGCCCAGCGGCGGGAGGCGGACGACACCATCCGGCGCATGGAGGAAAATTATCAAAGACGCCATGTCCAGTACGTGGAAAACTTGTTTCAATCAATGACAAAGGGGTGATTATATGGGAAATCTCCTGACCTACAGCGGTCTCACCACCAAAGTCCGGGCCATGGAAAGCCGCTTCTTCACAGAGCGGCAGTACGAAGAGCTGGCCTCCCTCGCCACCGTGGGGGAAGCGCTGGAATTTATCAAATCCCAGCCGGCCTACGGGGAGGTTCTCGCCTCCGCCGACAGCTCCACCCATCGCTCCGAGCTGGAAAAGCTGCTGCTCCTCTCCCGCTACCGGGATTTTGAGAAGCTGTACCGCTTTGCTGGACCGGGACCCCGGAAATTTCTGAGCCTGTATTTTTCCGGCTTTGAGATCGCTCTGTTGAAGAGATGCCTGCGAAGCATCGCCGGACCGGAAAAACGCCCCGTAAAGCTGGAGCTGTTCCAGGACTTTTTCTCCCGGCACTCCCGGCTGGATGTGGCAAAGCTCTCGGCCTGCGCCACCGTGGCCGACCTGACCGCGGCGCTGAAGGGAACTCCCTACTATGAGCTCTTTTCCCGGCTGGACAATCTGGAGAGTGCTTCGCTCTTCGACTACGAAATCCAGCTGGATCTCTACCATTTCAAATGGGCTTGGAGAATCAAGGACAAGTTCACGGGCAAGAGCGAGCGGGAAACCCTCACCCGATGCTTCGGCTCCCGGCTGGATCTCCTGAACATTCAGTGGATCTACCGGTCAAAAAAATATTACCATCTGTCCTCCTCCGATATCTACACGCTTCTGATCCCGGTAAATTACCGGCTGAAAAAGGAGGAAGTCACCCGTCTCGCGGAGGCGGGAAGCCTGGACGAATTTTTCAATGTTCTGAGCGGGACCCGCTACGGATCTCTCTCCCGGAGCGATCTGAGGATCGAGCCGGATCTGGAGGCGCTCTACGAGCAGGTGATGAACCAGATCTACGCAGTGACTGCGCGGAAGAATCCCTACTCTGCGGCGATCCTCAACTCTTATTTCTATTTTAAGAACCTGGAAATCAGCCGCCTGATCACCGCCATCGAGTGCATCCGGTACGGCATGGATTCCAGTGAAATTCTTTCCTGTATTATCAAAGACAGCAAAGGGGGCAACGGAAAGTGATTGAAAAGATGCAGTTTGTCAGCATCACAGGACCCAAGACCGACATCGACCGGATGGTGGACAAGTATCTCTCCCGATATGAAATCCAGCTGGAAAATGCGCTGTCGGAGCTGAGGTCCGTGAAGGATTTAAGGCCCATCACAGAGGTCAACCCTTATCGGGAGCTCTGCGGGGAGGCCGCCAGCCTGGCTGAGCCTTTGAAGGCCGGCAGCCCGGAGACCGGCTCTCTTCCCGAGGTTTCTCTGGACGAGGCCATGGACACTGTGACCAGGATTTCTTCTGATTTAAAAGCCTGGGACCAGGAAAAAAACACGTTGGAGCAGCGGGTGGAGTCTCTCGAGGAGTCGAGAGCCAGGATTTCGCCGTTTACAGACCTGAATTACAATCTGAGCACGATCCTGCATTTTAAATACATCCGCTTCCGGTTTGGGCGGATTCCCAAAGAGTATTTCCAGAAATTTACCGACTACGTGTACGACACCATCGACACGGTCTACTACAAGTGCAGCGAGGACGAGGAGTACGTGTGGATCGTCTACTTTGTGCCGGAGTCCATCTCCAAAAAGATCGACGCCATCTACGCGTCCATGCACTTTGAGCGCTACCTGATTCCCGACGAGTACGAGGGGACGCCCCTGGAGGCGGGGGAGGCGCTGGATCAGAAGATCGGGGACATGAAGAACCGGATTGCTGACCTGGAAAACAAGCGCAGGGAATGCCTGGAGAAGAACAGGGACGCCATCCTGGCGGCTGCGGCCCGGCTGGAGCGCTACGACAAGAACTTCAACGTCCGCAAGATGGCCGCCTCCACCACCCACAAGTCCTCCACCTTCTACATCCTGTGCGGGTGGATGACCAAGAACCAGGCGGCGGCCTTCCGGGAGGAGATCAAAAACGACCCGGACGTCTTCCTCATCGTGGAGGAAAACCACGGGAACGTCATCAGCAAGCCCCCGACCAAGCTGAAAAATCCGGGGATTTTCCGGCCGTTCGAGCTGTTTATCCGGATGTACGGGCTTCCCTCCTACGAGGAGCTGGATCCCACCATCCTCATCGGCATCACCTACTCCTTCCTCTTCGGCTTCATGTTCGGGGACGCGGGACAGGGCTTATGCCTGCTGGCCGGCGGCTTTCTGCTGTACCGGTTGAAGAAGATGAGCCTGGCGGCCATCATCTCCTGCTGCGGCTTCTTCTCCACCATCTTCGGCCTGCTGTTCGGCAGCGTGTTCGGCTTCGAGGACGTGATCACGCCCCTGTGGCTGCGCCCGGCTGACGCCATGACCACCCTGCCCTTCATCGGCAAGCTGAACACGGTGTTTGTGGTGTCCATCTCCATCGGCATGGGGATCATCCTGCTGACCATGGTGCTCAACATCATCAACAGCCTGCGGGAGAAGGACGCGGAAAAGCTCTGGTTTGACACCAACGGCGTGGCCGGCCTCGTCTTCTACGGAAGCCTGGTTCTGGCCGTGGTACTGTTCATGACCGGCCATGTGCTGCCGGGAAGCGCCGTGCTGGCGGTAATGTTCGGAGTTCCCCTGCTTCTCATGTTTTTCAAGGAACCCCTCACCGCCTTCCTCGAAAAGAAGGCCAGGACAGCCGCTCCCGGGGGCAAGGCCATGTTTGTGATCCAGGGCTTCTTCGAGCTGTTTGAGGTCCTGCTCAGCTATTTCTCCAACACCCTGTCCTTCGTCCGTGTGGGAGCCTTCGCCGTCAGCCACGCCGCCATGATGGAGGTGGTCCTGATGCTGGCCGGCGCGGAGGCGGGAAGCCCCAACTGGCTTGTGGTTGTCCTGGGCAACCTCTTCGTCTGCGGGCTGGAAGGCCTGGTGGTTGGCATCCAGGTGCTTCGTCTGGAATACTATGAGCTGTTCAGCCGTTTCTACCGCGGAAGCGGCCGCGAATTCAAACCTTACGGAAAGGCCGGAGCCTGACGGCTGCGCGCCCTATCACCATAAATGTTTCATCAGAGAGGAGAATATACATTATGTCTTTATTAGTTAAAATCACACTGACTGCCGCACTGATCTTGAGCATCGCCGTTCCCTTCGGCGCATTCGCCATGGGCGAGAAATCCAAGGGGCGCTACAAGAAGGCCCTCGCCTGCAACATGGTACTGTTCTTCGGAGTTATGGCCGTATCCGCCGGCCTGATGTTCACAGGAAATGCCTACGCCGCCGAGGAGGCCGCTTCCGCAGTTTCCTCCTCCGCCACCGGCTTCGGCTACCTGGCCGCAGCTCTCTCCACCGGCCTCTCCTGCGTGGGCGGCGGCATCGCCGTCTCCGCAGCTGCATCCGCCGCTCTGGGCGCCATCAGCGAGGACTCTTCCATTCTTGGTAAATCCCTCATCTTCGTTGGACTTGCCGAAGGTGTGTGCCTGTACGGACTGATCATCTCCTTCATGATCTTGGGACAGCTTTAATATGAAAATGTTCCTCATCAGCGACAACACCGACACCTACACCGGCATGCGATTGGCCGGCGTGGAGGGCGTGGTTGTCCACGGGAAGGATGAACTGCAGGCTGCCCTGGATAGAGTGCTGGCCGATAAGGAGATCGGGATCGTTCTGCTGACGGAAAAGTTCGGCAGAGATTTCCCCGAGGTGGTAAACCGGCTGAAGCTGGATTACAAAGTGCCTCTGTTTGTGGAAATCCCCGACCGCCACGGCACCGGCCGCAAGCCCAACTTTATCACGGACTATGTAAACGAGGCCATCGGCCTGAAATTATAAAAAGGCAGGTGTAAGGATTTGACAACCGACGAAAAATTACAGCATTTCCTGGATTTCTGCATGGAGGATTCCAGGGCACGCAGCGCCAAAATGCTGGACGACTGCTCCGCCGCCCTGGACAAGGATTTGGAAGACTACAAAGCGGACGCCAAAAGGCGGGCCGACATGCAGATCCAGATGGAGAAGGATAAAATCAAGCGGGACATCAACAAGCAGCTGGCTGTGGAGCAGCTGAAGATCCGCCGGGACCTGAGCAGAAAGCAGGAGGAGCTCAAAGACATGCTCTTCGTGGAGCTGAAAAACAAGCTGGTGAACTTCATGGAGACCTCCGCCTACCAGCAGATGCTGGAGCGGCAGATCCGCCATGCGAAGGAGGTGGCCGGCGAGGAGGCCCTCATGGTCTACCTGGACCCGGTGGACGAGGACAAGCTGCAGCGGATCGCCCTCCACATGGGCGGCGGCGCCGATATCCGCCTCAGCCAGTACTCTTTCGGCGGAGGCATGCGGGCGGTGATCCCCTCCAAGAACATTTTGATCGACAACTCCTTCGACTCCCTCATCCAGGAGGCGAAGCGCCACGTATCATTCCATCTGACAGAAAAAGGAGGACAGGGCCATGACTAAGACAGGCATCATTTACGGCATCAACGGCCCCATCGTGCACGTGAAGGGCGACGCCGGCTTCGAGATGCATGAAATGGTCACCGTGGGAGGCGACCATCTGGTGGGCGAGGTCATCGGCCTCTCCTCGGACTCCACCACCATCCAGGTGTACGAGGAGACCACCGGCATCAAGCCGGGAGAGATTGTGGAGGGGACGGGCGCTCCCGTGTCCGCCACCCTGGCCCCCGGCATCTTAAACAACATTTTCGACGGCATTGAGCGCCCCCTGGCGGAGATCGCCAAGTCCGGCGGCCCATACATTTCCAGGGGCGTAAACGTGGACTCCCTGGACACCAAAAAGCTGTGGAAGACCCACATCACTGTGAAAAAGGGGGACCGCCTCTACCCCGGCGCCATCATCGCCGAGGTCCCGGAGACTCCCGCCATCACCCACAAGGTGATGATTCCCCCCGATATGGAGGGCTACGTCGTGGACGTGGTCGCCGACGGGGAGTACACCATCAGCGACCGGCTGCTGACCCTTCAGCTGCCGGACGGCACTGAGAAGGACATCACCATGACCCAGAAATGGCCCATCCGCGTTCCCCGCCCGACGGCGAAGCGGTTTCCGCCCTCCGTGCCCCTGATCACCGGCCAGAGAATCCTGGACACCATGTTCCCCCTGGCCAAGGGCGGCACGGCAGCCATCCCCGGCGGATTCGGCACGGGGAAGACCATGACCCAGCACCAGATCGCCAAGTGGTCCGACGCCGACATCATCATCTACATCGGCTGCGGCGAGCGCGGCAACGAGATGACCCAGGTGCTGGAGGAGTTCTCTGAGCTGATCGACCCCAAGTCCGGCAATCCCCTGATGGATCGGACCACCCTGATCGCCAACACCTCCAACATGCCCGTGGCCGCCCGTGAGGCCAGCCTCTACTCCGGCCTGACCCTGGCGGAGTACTACCGGGATATGGGCTACCATGTGGCCATCATGGCCGACTCCACCTCCCGCTGGGCCGAGGCTTTGAGGGAGCTGTCCGGCCGCCTGGAGGAGATGCCCGCCGAGGAGGGCTTCCCGGCCTACCTGGCCTCCCGCCTGTCCGCCTTCTACGAGCGGGCCGGCATGATGCAGAACTTAAACGGCACGGAGGGCTCTGTGTCCATTATCGGAGCCGTATCCCCCCAGGGAGGAGACTTCTCCGAGCCGGTGACCATGAACACCAAGCGGTTTGTCCGCTGCTTCTGGGGCCTGGACAAGAACCTGTCCTACGCCAGACATTTCCCGGCCATCCAGTGGCTGACCAGCTACTCCGAGTACCTGACGGACCTGGCCCCCTGGTATGTGGACCATGTAGACAAGAAATTTGTGGACTACCGCAACCAGCTGATGCTGATCCTCACCCAGGAGAGCAGCCTGTTGGAGATCGTGAAGCTGATCGGAAGCGACGTGCTGCCGGACGACCAGAAGCTGACGCTGGAGATCGCCCGGGTGATCCGGGTGGGATTCCTGCAACAGAACGCTTTCCACCCCGACGACACCTGCGTCCCCATGTCCAAGCAGTTTCTGATGATGGACGTGATCCTCTACCTCTACCAGAAGTCCCGGGCGCTGATCTCCATGGGCATGCCCATGTCGGTGCTCAAGGAGGACCACATTTTCGACAAGGTGATCGCCATGAAATACGACATCCCCAACAGCAAGCCGGAGATGTTTGAAGAATACAAGCAGATGATCGACAAGTTCTACGACGACGTCGTAGAGCGGAACGCATAAAAGGAGGTGCCTGCCATGGCAGTGGAATATTTAGGATTGAGCAACATAAACGGCCCTCTTGCCGTGCTGGAAGGCGTCCGGGGAGCCGCCTACGACGAGATCGTGGAGATGACCGTCAAGGGCTCCAAGGAGCCCCGGCTCGGCCGCATCATTGAGATCTATGACGACCGAGCGGTGATCCAGGTCTACGAGGGCACCGACGGCATGGCCCTGCGCAACACCCACACCCGCCTCACCGGCCATCCCATGGAGATCGGCGTCTCCGAGGAGATGCTGGGCCGCACCTTCAACGGCATCGGCGCACCCATCGACGGCCTGGGGGACATTGAGCCGGATATGACCCTGGATGTGAACGGGAAGCCCCTAAACCCGGTGACCCGGGAGTACCCCAGAAACTATATCCGCACCGGCATCTCCGCCATCGACGGCCTGACCACCCTGATCCGGGGACAGAAGCTGCCGATTTTCTCCGGAAACGGCCTTCCCCACGACCAGCTGGCGGCCCAGATCGTCCAGCAGGCGTCCCTGGGGGAGGACTCCGACGAGAAATTCGCCATCGTCTTCGCCGCCATGGGCGTGAAATACGACGTGGCCGATTTTTTCCGCCGCACCTTTGAGGAGAGCGGCGTGTCCGACCATGTGGCCATGTTCATCAACCTGGCCAACGACCCGGTGGTGGAGCGTCTGATCACCCCCAAGGTGGCCCTGACTCTGGCCGAGTACCTAGCTTTTGAGAAGGAGATGCACATCCTGGTGATTCTGACGGACATGACCTCCTTCGCCGAGGCCATGCGTGAGGTCTCCTCCTCCAAGGGGGAGATTCCCTCCAGAAAGGGCTACCCCGGCTACCTCTACAGCGAGCTGGCCACCATCTACGAGCGGGCCGGCATCGTGGCGGGCAAGAACGGCTCTGTGACCCAGATTCCCATTCTGACCATGCCCAACGACGATATCACCCACCCCATCCCCGACCTGACCGGCTACATCACCGAGGGGCAGATCGTTCTGGACCGCACCCTGCAGGGACAGTCCGTATATCCGCCCATCAACGTGCTGCCCAGCCTGTCCCGTCTGATGAAGGACGGCATCGGCGAGGGATACACCAGGAAGGACCACCAGGACGTGGCCAACCAGCTCTTCTCCTGCTACGCCAAGGTGGGGGACGCCAGAGCCCTGGCCTCCGTCATCGGAGAAGATGAGCTCTCCCCCCTGGACAAGAAGTACCTGGAGTTCGGACGGGCGTTCGAGAAGCGCTTCATCGGCCAGGACACCCACGAGAACCGCACCATCATCGACACCTTAAACATCGGCTGGGAGCTTCTCGGCATGCTGCCGAGAGAGGAGCTTGACCGAATCGACACCAAGATTCTGGACGAGTTCTACCGCCCCGCTTCTGAGGAGGCGACTGCATGAATCCGAACACGTTCCCCACAAAGGGAAATCTGATTCTGGCCAAAAACTCCCTGGCCCTGGCCACCCAGGGCTACGGCCTGATGGACAAGAAGAGAAACATCCTTCTGCGGGAGCTGATGGAGCTCATCGACCAGGCCAGGGACATCCAGTCGGAGATCGACGCCACCTTCACAGAGGCCTACAAGGCGCTCCAGCGGGCGAACATCGAGCTGGGCATCAGCTTTGTCCAGGACATCGCCTCCTCCGTCCCTGTGGAAAACGGCATCCGCATCAAGGCCAGGAGCATCATGGGGACGGAGATCCCCCTGGTGCAGCACGAGGACGCTCCCCTGAACCTGACCTACGCCTACTACAGCACCCGGCAGTCCCTGGACGAGGCCAGAGCCAGATTTGAAAAGGTCAAGGAGCTGACCATACGCCTATCCATGGTGGAAAATTCCGCCTACCGGCTGGCAAACAACATCAAAAAGACCCAGAAGCGGGCAAATGCCCTGAAAAATATCACCATCCCCATGTACCAGGAGCTGACGAAGGACATCACCGGCGCCCTGGAGGAGAAGGAGAGGGAGGAATTTACCCGGCTGAAGGTGATCAAACGGATGAAAGAAAAAGGCGCTTAACAGCGCTTTTTCTTTTTTTCGATTTATGTTAAAATAGAGGAAATGCCGCAGTGCGCGCGGTGCAAAGGAGGGTTTTCTCATGGAGATACACTGGTCGATCCTGTTTGCCCTGGAGGCGGTGGGCACCGTCGCCTTCGCCTCCTCCGGGGCCATGACCGCCATCGATAAAAATCTGGACCTGCTGGGCGTCATCGTGCTGGGAGTCACCACCGCCGTGGGCGGGGGGATGATCCGGGACATCATCATCGGGAAGGTTCCCCCCAGCCTGTTTGTGAACCCCATCTACGTCCTCATGTCCCTGGTGACGGTGCTGCTTCTGTTCGCCGTCATCCGCTTCCACAGCTATCTCATGTCCGGCTTCTACCGCCAGACCTACGACAAGATCATGAACCTGTTTGACGCCGTGGGGCTGGGCGCCTTCACCGTGGTGGGCATCGACACCGCCGTGAGCGCCGGCTTCGGGGACTACCGCTTTCTGGCCGTGTTCCTGGGGGTGATCACAGGGGTTGGGGGCGGCATCCTCCGGGACATCATGGCCGACCAGACCCCCTACGTCCTCTGCAAGCACGTGTACGCCTGCGCCTCCATCGCCGGCGCCCTGCTCTACATCGCCCTGATGGATCTGATCCCCGCCGACGCGGCCATGGTGATCTGCTCCGCCGTGGTGGTGCTGATCCGGCTTCTGGCCGCCAAATACCGCTGGAATCTGCCCAGGGCCACCGGAAAACATGACAAAGGAGATGACGAGACTTGAAGCTTCTGCAAAGGCTTCCGGGGATCGTGTGCGCCTTCTGCCTGATGATCGTCTTTCTCATCACATCGGTGGAGGCCGTCACCTACTGGACCCCCGGCTACTATGAACACGAATATGAAAAATACAATGTCACCGCCGCCGTCCGCATGGAGATGGACGACCTGCTGCAGGTGACCGATGAGATGATGGATTATCTCCGGGGCGACCGGGACGACCTCCACGTCATGACCGTGGTGGACGGATCCCCCCGGGAGTTTTTCAACGCCAGGGAAATCGCCCACATGGAGGACGTGCGGGGACTGTTCCTGGGCGCCATCACCCTGCGGCGCGTCTGCCTTGCGGCAGCCGCCGTCTGCGTCCTCCTCATGACCGCCCTGAAGGCAGACTTGAAGCGGACGCTGCCCAGAATGCTCTGCGTGGGGACGGGACTCTTCTTCCTCCTCGCCGCCGGCATCGGGCTTCTGATCGCCTCGGACTTTTCCCGGTATTTCGTAGTGTTCCACCACATTTTCTTCGACAATGACCTGTGGATCTTAAACCCGGCCACCGACCTCCTGATCAACATCGTGCCCGAACCGTTTTTCGCCGACACGGCCTTGCGCATTGGCCTCACCTTCGGAGGGGCGGTCCTGGTGTTCTTCGCCGTCTGCCTGTACTTTTCCCTGCGGAAACCCGCCGGGGACTCCCGCCGGTGAGGAATTCCCCCTTCATTCTTTACTTGTCCGGGGAAATGGCATATACTTGTATCAGCCCGGGATCCATGGCGGTCCCGGCCGAAAGAATTGAAATCAGATGGAGTTCCCTATTTATGAAACGAATCCTCTCTTTATTATTGACCGTTATTCTCACCCTCAGCCTCTTCCCGGCGGCCGCCTACGCCGCCCCGGGCTGGCCCGCCGACGTGGCCATCGAGGCTGACGGGGGCATCGTCATGGACGCCGATTCCGGCGCCGTCCTTTTCGGAAAAAATCTGCATGAGACCTACTACCCCGCCAGCATCACCAAGGTGCTGACGGCTCTTATTGTGCTGGAGCACTGCAGTCTGGACGAGGAGGTCACCTTCTCCTACGACGCTGTGTACAACGTGGAGAGCGGCAGCAGCAACGCCGGCATCGACGAGGGAGATGTGCTCACCGTGCGGGACTGCCTCTACGCCCTGCTCCTCCAGTCCGCCAACGAGGCGGCCAACGCCCTGGCGGAGCACGTCTCCGGCTCCAGGGAGGCCTTCGCGGAGCTGATGAATGAGACCGCCGCCAGCCTGGGCTGCCAGGACAGCCATTTCGCCAACCCCAGCGGCTTAAACGACGAGAACCACTACACCTCCGCCTACGACATGGCCCTGATCTGCCGGGCGGCCATCCAGAACCCCATGTTCCTGGAGATCGACGGCGCCAGATACTACGACCTGCCCCCCACCCGGAACTATCCGGAGGGATCCACCGTCTACGCCCATCACGCCATGCTCCTGCCCAGCCGCTCCCAGTACTACGAGGGCGCCTTCGGCGGAAAGACCGGATATACATCCCTGGCCGGCAACACCCTTGTGACCTTCGCCACCAGAAATGACATGACCCTGGTGGCGGTGGTGCTGAACGGCCATCAGACCCACTACTCCGACACAAAGGCCATGCTGGATTTCGGCTTTGCCAATTTCCACACGGCCCCCATCTCCCAGCTGGACGACCGCTTTTCCACCCTGGACAGCGATCTCTCCATCGGCGGAATCTCTGTGGGCGATCTCTCCGACCTTTCCCTGGAGGAGGGGATGATCACTCTGCCCCTCTCCGCCTCCATCGGGGATGCGGACGTGTCCGTGACCTACCAGCTGGACGGGCTGGCGCCGGAAAATGCCATCGCCCAGGTACAGTACACCTACAATGACCGACTCATCGGATCCGCCTATCTGCTGAACCGCACCGGGGAGGAGGAGATTCCTCTGATCCCGCTGGAGTCCCCCGGCGCCGGTGCCTCGGATCCCGTGACCGATCCCGCCGCCGGCGCCTCGAACCCTGCGACTGATCCCGCCGCTGACGCCTCGGATCCCGCCGCGGGCTCCTCCGCCGATGCCGGTCCCCAGACCGCCCCCGGGGCCATCTCCCAGGGGAACCCTGAAACTCCCCCCGGGGAGGACGGATTCTCCGTCCCAGTTTTCGTCTGGGTGCTCGCGGCCGTCGCCGCACTGGCCGCCGCAGCCGCAGCCGTGACCGTCCACCTGAGACGGGAGCGCCAGCGCAGGGAGGAGGACCGCAGGCGCAGGGAGGAGCGCCGCCGCCAGAGGCTGCGGGAGATCGGCGTCTCCGACGAGGAATTTGAACAGATGATGGCCGCCAGAAGAGCCGCCCGGCAGAGCGGGCGCGGCGGCAGAAAAGACAGGAGCTGACGGGAGGTTGCCATGAAGCGCCAGATAAAATTTATGGACAGAAAGACTCTGCTTTGCAACATTCTGACTACCGCCCTGATCCTGGGCTTTTCCACCGCGGTGTCCTTCGCCTTCTACCGGATCTCCGGAAACGCGGAGAATGTACCGGCCTTCTATATGCTGGCGGTGGTGTTCATCGCCCGCTTTACCACCGGGTACGTGCCCGGCATCGCCGCAGCCCTGATCTCTGTGGTCTGCGTCAACTATGCCTTCACCTCCCCCTATTTCTCCCTGGCCTTCAACCTGGACGGCTACCCCGTCACCTTCGCCTCCATGCTGATCATCGCCTGCCTCACCAGCATGACCACCACCCATTTAAAGGAGAAAAACCGGATCCTGCGGGAGCAGGAGAAACTCCTCATGGAGGCGGAGAAGGAGAAGATGCGGGCCAACCTGCTGCGGGCCGTCTCCCACGACCTGCGCACCCCCCTCACCAGCATCATCGGGGCCAGCTCCACCTACCTGGAAAACGGAGCCTTCCTCTCCGAGGGGGAGAAACTGCAGATGGTGCAGACCATCTACGACGATTCCAACTGGCTTCTGCACATGGTGGAAAACCTGCTGTCCGTCACCAAGATCCGCCAGGACGGGGCCCGACTCACAAAGACCCTGGAACCTCTGGAGGAGGTGGTGTCGGAGGCCGTCTCCCGCCTAAAAAAGCGGATCCCGGACGCCAGCATCCGGGTGACCACCCCGGAAAATTTCATCATGGTGCCCATGGATGCCACCCTCATCGAGCAGGTGATCATCAACCTCCTGGAAAACGGCATCTACCACAGCGGCTCCACGGAACCCATGGAGCTGACTGTGATCGCTGCGGAGCGCCAGGTCTATTTCCGCATCCGGGACCACGGCCATGGAATCCGCGAGGACCTGCTGCCCCGCATTTTCGACGGCTACGCCGACACCCCCGCCAGCTCCGGGGACTCCCGCAAGGGCATGGGAATCGGCCTGTCCATATGCAAGACCATCATTATGGCCCACAACGGCCGCATCTGGGCCCAGAATCTTTCCGACGGAGCCCTGTTTACATTTACACTTCCACTAGGAGATGAGCCTTATGAATCATAAGCTGACTGTAGTTATTATTGAAGATGAAAAAAATATCTGTGCCTTTATAGAGACGACTCTGGCCAACCACGATTATAAGGCCATATCCGCCTACACGGCAAAGGACGGGATCTCCTGCATCGCCTCCAACTGCCCCGACGTGGTCCTGCTGGACCTGGGGCTTCCGGACATGGACGGGATCCAGGTCATCCGGGAGGTGCGGGAATTCTCCTCCGTGCCCATCCTGGTGATCTCCGCCCGCACGGAGGAGAGTGAGAAGGTGAACGCCCTGGACGCCGGGGCGGACGACTATATCACCAAGCCCTTCGGGACCTCCGAGCTCCTGGCCCGCATCCGCACGGCCCTGCGCCACAGCCAGACCTCCTCCTCCCGGGGCAGCGGCTCCGTCTACCGCAGCGGCGACCTGGAGATCGACTTTGACAAGCGGCTGGTGACCATCGGCGGGCAGGAGATCCACCTCACCCAGATTGAGTACAAGCTGGTCTCCCTGCTGGCCTTGAACGCCGGCCGGGTCCTCACCTACGATTTCATCATCAACCACATCTGGGGGCCCTACGCCGACAGCAACAACCAGATCCTGCGGGTGAACATGGCCCACATCCGGCGGAAGATGGAGGAAAATCCCGCCGATCCCAAATACATCAGCACAGAGATCGGCGTCGGCTACCGAATGCGGGAGCCGGACGCGTGAGATTCTTCCCGCGCTCAAAAGTCAGCTAATGGCTCTTGAACGCGGGTTTTTTTCTGATATTTTCTCACTTTCCTCTCGTTTTGTTAATATATTAACTATCGTTGAAGTCCTTATCTGACAGTGCTATGATGAAATTACCAGAACAGATGTGAAATCTTTAGAAAGGAGAGGACTTTATGGAACGTGTGAAACTGCAGGACAAATATCAGTTGTTTATCGGCGGTCAGTGGAAGGACGCCTCCGACGGCAAGACCTTTGTCACCACCTGTCCCGCCAACGGTGAGAAGCTAGCGGAATGTGCCCAGGCAACCAGAGAGGACGTGGATGCGGCTGTACAGGCCGCCTGGAAAGCCTTTGCCACCTGGAAGAATACCACCGTCACCGAGCGCGCGGCTATCTTAAACCAGATCGCCGACATCATCGACGCCAACAAGGAACACCTGGCCATGGTGGAGACCATGGACAACGGCAAACCCATCCGCGAGACCATGGCGGTGGACATCCCCCTGGCCGCCCAGCATTTCCGCTATTTTGCCGGCTGCATCATGGCCGAGGAAGGCAGCGCCAACATGCTGGGAAATGAGACCCTGAGCCTCATTCTCCGGGAACCCATCGGCGTGGTGGGTCAGATCGTCCCCTGGAACTTCCCGTTCCTCATGGCCGCCTGGAAGCTGGCCCCCGTGCTGGCCAGCGGCTGCTGCACCGTCTTCAAGTCCTCCAGCTCGACTCCCCTGAGCGTGCTGGAGTTTGCAAAGCTGGTGCAGGATGTGATTCCCGCCGGCGTATTCAACGTGATCACCGGCTCCGGCTCCAAATCCGGGCAGTACATGCTGGAGCACAAGGGCTTCCGCAAGCTGGCCTTCACCGGCTCCACGGAGGTGGGCCGCAATGTGGCCCTGGCCGCGGCGGAGAAGCTGATTCCCTCCACCCTGGAACTGGGCGGAAAATCCGCGAACATTTTCTTTGAGGACTGCGACTGGGAGATGGCCATGGACGGCCTGCAGATGGGCATTCTGTTTAACCAGGGGCAGGTGTGCTGCGCCGGCTCCCGCGTCTTCGTCCAGGAGTCCATCTATGACCGGTTCGTGGAAGAGGCCGTGAAGCGCTTCAACCAGGTGAAGGTGGGCCTGCCCTGGGAGGCCGATACCCAGATGGGCAGCCAGATCAACAGAGGCCAAATGGAGAAGATCTTAAAGTACATAGAGATCGGCAAGGAGGAGGGCGCCACCGTCCTCTGCGGCGGCTGTCAGGTGACAGAAAACGGATTGGACCAGGGCAGTTTCCTGCGCCCCACCCTTCTGGGAAATGTCACCAACGACATGCGCGTGGCCCAGGAGGAGATCTTCGGGCCGGTCGCCTGCATTCTGAAGTTTAAGACGGAGGATGAAGCGATCGCCATGGCCAACGACAGCGAGTACGGCCTGGGCGGCGCTGTGTGGACCAGAGACATCAACCGGGCCATCCGGGTGGCCAGAGCCGTGGAGACCGGGCGCATGTGGGTCAACACCTACAACTCCATCCCCGAGGGGGCTCCCTTCGGCGGCTACAAGACCTCCGGCATCGGGCGGGAGACCCACAAGGTCATCCTGGAGCACTACACCCAGATGAAGAATATCATGATCAACCTGGGAGAGTCTCCCACCGGTTTCTACCCGGTGAAGTAGCGCGCCTTCGCCTCCCCCGAGGCGGAGGATTTTGATCTTCCGCAAATTTGATCTTCCATAAAATATAAGAGACAAGCATAAAATATAAGAGATAAGGGAGTACCGCAGCATCCGCTGTGATCCTCCCTTATCTCTCTACTTTTTTCTGAACTTTCTTCTCTTGAAAAACGGGATCTTTGAGGCCGCCGCCTCCGCCCGCCCTTTTCCCTCTTTCTGATATTCCCGTATGGTCTCGTCCAGGCGCTTGAAGCGCTCCTCCGCCTTCTCGTCTCCCACCCGCATCAGGTATTCCAGCTCTTTGGCCACCCGGTCGTTTACCAGGCTGCTGATGTCCTGGCTCAGCTGTTCGTTGTTGTGCTCCAGGGCGCGGCCGATGATGTGGTTCATAATCTCCTGGAACTGCTCCATCTTCTCCTCCGCCGTGAGGGGTCCGGGCGCTCCGCCCTCCTCCACCACCTGCAGGCTCTGTCCGTCCCTGCAGACGGCGCTCTCCCTCAGGGCCGCAGCCCCCTGAACCAGCATCTCATCCGACAGCTCGTCCTTCCCCTCCTCCAGCATCTTTTCCAGAGCGCTCTTGATGGCCTTCAGCTGGTATCCCTTCTCCTTCAGCTCCTTGATCTGCCGAAACAGACGGATATGAAATTCTGTATAATACCGGTGGCCCATCTCGTTGCGGGGGATCTTCAACTCCAGCTCGTCCTCCCAGTAGCGGAGCACATGGGACTCCACATCCACCTTCTTCGATGCGTCGGAAATCAGATAATGTATTTCGTTCATCACAAATCCTCTCCTTTAGTCGGCAATATTTCAAAACCTACTTATATGTTATGTGAGAGAAATTTGGATTATGACAAAAATTCTCAGGGGATTCACCCTCAACTTCTGGCCATGTTGGCGAACTTGGTGTACTCCGGCATCCACACCAGGTTGATGGTGCCGATGGGGCCGTTTCGCTGTTTGGCGATGATCACCTCGGCCACGTTGGGATTGTCCGTGTCCTTGTTGTAATAGTCGTCCCGGTACAGGAACATCACCACATCCGCATCCTGCTCGATGGCTCCCGACTCGCGCAGATCCGACAGCATGGGCCGGTGGTCTGTCCTGGTCTCGCAGGCTCGGCTCAGCTGGGAGAGGGCGATGACCGGGGCGTTTAACTCCCTGGCCAGGGCCTTTAAGGAGCGGGAGATCTCGGAGATCTCCTGCTGGCGGCTCTCGCTGCGCCGGCTGCTGCCGCTCATGAGCTGCAGGTAGTCGATGATCACCAGGTCCAGGCCGCTCTCCAGCTTCTTCTTCCTGCACTTGGAGCGCAGCTCCGAGATGGAGATGCCCGGCGTGTCGTCGATGGTGAGGGTGGAGTTTCCGATGATGCCGATTCCCTCCACCACAGCGTCCCAGTCCTCGTCCGTCAGAGTTCCGGTCCGCAGCTTCTGGGAGTCCACGTTGGACTCCATGGAGAGCATTCGGTTCACCAGCTGCTCCTTGGACATCTCCAGGCTGAAGATCATGCAGGGCCGCCTCTTCTTCACCGCCACATAGTCCACCAGGTTCAGCACGAAGGCCGTCTTTCCCATGGACGGGCGGGCGGCGATCAGGATAAAATCTGAGGGCTGGAGACCGGAGGTCTTGTAGTCCAGATCGATGAACCCGGTGGGGATTCCCGTCACCGTGTCCTTGGTCTTGGACGCCATCTCGATCTTCTCCAGCACATTTAAGGCCACCTGGCGGATGGGCACAAAGTCTCCTCCCATCCGGGACTGCAGCAGATCAAAGACCGCCTTCTCCGTGTGGGAGAGGATGTCCTCCAGCTTCTCCTTGCCCGCGTAGCAGGTGTTGGCGATCTCCTCGTTGACCCGGATCAGCCGCCGGAGCATGGATTTCTCCCGCACGATGCCCGCATAGGCCCTCACGTTGGCCGAGGTGGGCACTGTGGTGATGATGTCTCTCAGGGTCTCCAGGCTGGCCACCTCCGGGGGCACATCCTTCTCCTTGAGACGGTTCTGCAGGTTCACCACGTCCACCGCCTGGCCTTCATTGAACAATTCCACCATACACTGGAACATGACGCCGTACTGCCGCTGGTAGAAATCCTCCTCCGTGATGATCTCCGAAGCGGCGATGATCGCGTCCCGGTCCATGAGCATGGCTCCGATCACAGACTGCTCCGCCTCAATGCTGTGGGGGAGCACCCGCTTCAACAGGGCGTCATTTTCCTCTGCCATGGCTTTCTCTTACGCCTCCACAACCTTCACAGTCAGTTTTCCGGTTACGTCTTTGTGCAGCTTTACGGGGACCTCGTGGGTTCCGAAGGTCTTGATGGCCTCCGGGAGCACCAGCTTCTTCTTGTCGATCTCCAGGTTCAGCTGCTCCTTGGCCGCCGCTGCGATCTCCTTGCCGGACACAGAGCCGAAGGCCTTTCCGCCCTCCCCCGCCTTCATGGACAGGGTGACGCTCATTCCCTCCAGCTTCTCCGCCAGCTCCTTGGCCGCCGCCAGCTGCTCTGCGGCGATCTTCTCCGCGTTGGCTTTCTGCAGCTTCAAGTCGTTCAGATTCTTCGCCGTAGCCTCCACGCCCAGGTTCTTCTTTAAGATAAAGTTTCTGGCGTAGCCGTCGTTCACATTTACAATCTGTCCCTTCTTGCCCAGGGACTTTACATCCTCCAATAATACTACCTGCATGTTATGAAATATCTCCTTTCTCCAGCATGGCGTCCAGGACCTCCTTCAGGCGGTCCTTGGCCTGCTCCATAGTCATATCCTTTAGCTGCGCCCCGGCGATGGTCCTGTGGCCGCCGCCGCCCAATTTCTCCATCACCACCTGCACATTCACCTCGTCGATGGAGCGGGCGCTGACGTAGATCACCCCGTTGAAGGGGGTGAACACGAAGGTGGCCTTCATGCCGATGATGTTTAACAGCTCGTTGGCCGCCTGGGCCCCAATGATGGTGGGGCTCTCAATCCCCTCAGCCGGGCACACGGAGAGGGCAAAGCAGTCCCTGTAGATCTCCGCGTTGCTGATGGTGATGGCCCTGGCCTTGTAATCCGCCATGTTGTCCCGGAACATCTTGCGCACCCGGGTCACATCCGCCCCGTTCCGCCGCAGGTAGGCGGCGGCCTCGAAGGTTCTCACCCCCGCCTGGATGGTGAAATTGTTGGTGTCGATGACGATTCCCGCGTACATGGCGTCCGCCTCCGCCGACTTGATCTTGATGCCGTCGGCGATATACTGAAGCACTTCCGCCACCATCTCACAGGTGGAGGAGGCGTAGGGCTCCACATAGGAGAGCACCGCGTTGGTGACGATCTCGCTGCTCTGTCTGTGGTGATCCAGCACCACGATGGTCCGCACCGCCTGCAGAAGCTCCGGGGCGTCGGTGATGCTGGGACGGTTCACGTCCACCACCACCAGCATGGTGTTGGGGTCCGCCAGCTCCAGGGCCGTCTTCGTGCGGATGAACATGTCCTCCGGGTACTCGCTGTTCCCCGTAAAGCGCTCCATCATGGGGCGCACGGAGGAGGTGATGTCATTGAATACAATATTGGCCTTCTTGTTCATGGCCATGGCGATGCGGTAGATGCCGATGGCCGCCCCCAGGGAGTCGATGTCCCCCATCTTGTGGCCCATGATCAGCAGCCGATCCTTGGTCTCCATCAGCTCCCGGAGCGCGTGGGCCTTCACTCTGGCCTTCACCCGGGTGGCCTTCTCCGTCTGCTGGGACTTGCCGCCGTAATACTGAATATGGCTTCCGTCCTTGATCACCGCCTGGTCGCCGCCCCGGCCCAAGGCCATGTCGATGGCCGTGCGGGAGAACTCGTAATTCTGCATGTAGCTCTCCCCGTTCATGCCCAGGCCGATGCTCAAGGTCACCGCCATCTCGTTGCCGATGTTGACGGTCTTCACCTCCTCCAGGATGGAGAAGCGGCTCTCCCGCAGGTTGTCCACGTATTTCTGCTTGATGGCGAAAAAGTACTTGTCCTTCTCCGTCTTCTTCACCACCCCGCACAGGCTGCCGATGTACTTGCTGATCTTCCGGTCGATGAGGGCCGTGAGCAGGGAGCGGCGAACCTCCTCCACGCTCTCCAAGGCCTCCTCGTAGTTGTCCAGATAGATGAGGCCGCAGACCATCTTCTGGTCGTTGATCTCCTGCTCGTACTGAAGAATGCGGGTCTCGTCAAACAGATAGACCGCCACCATCTTCTCCTGGGCCTCGGAGAGTTCCAGCTCCTGCTCCTCATCCTCCTCCAGCTTCAGACCCACCGGGCACAGATCCACCCGGAATTTGCGGTCCTCGCAGGTGATGTGGACCGTCCCCTTCTGCTCCGACGCCAAGACCTCCCTGGTGATATCCGGAAACAGCACCGTCAGATTCTTCTTCGGGCCCTTGAAGTCCCCTGTGATCTCCTGGAACTTCTGGTTGCGCCACAAAATCCGCCCCTTCTCATCCACCAGGGCGTAGGGGAGATTCATCTCCGACAGCAGGTGCTTTTGAACCCATGAATAGTCGGAGGAGAATTCCACAAGTCCCCCCAAAAGCCGTCTCTTTCTGTAGAAATACAGCCACAGGGCGATCCCCACATAGACCAGGGTAAATGCAAACATCACCAGGCCTGCCACCGCGTTCAGTATGCCCACGATCAGATTCATGGCCACCACGAGCACCGACAGCAGAAGCGGCCATTGGAGATAGATGCGCAGCTCGCCCCTCACCTTTCGCTTCTCTTTCATATACACCTCACTGAAATGTAAATGTATTTTTTCGCACAAAAATCCAATTTACCCCTTAGTATAGCATAAAAAGCCTCCGCCGTAAAGCAGGTTGAAGCCCCTTCCCGCCTTTGCCAGTTGCCGGAATCCCCTGTCCTATTGTATAATTATTAGAAGTTTCCGCCACACTTTTACCATCCGTGCTGCGCGGAAGCAAAATTTACCACAAAGGAGGAAGCCTGACTATGGAATACATTAGGCTCATCGGAATCCTCATCGTCATCGTGGGCTTTGCCCTGAAGCTGGATTCCATTCTCATCATCTTCCTGGCCGCTGTCACCACAGCGCTGGCCGGAGGTCTGGGCATCAGCGGACTTCTGGACACCCTGGGAAGCAGCTTTGTCTCCAACCGGAGCATGGCAATTTTCATCATCATTCTGTTTGTAACCGGAACCCTGGAGAGAAACGGCCTGCGGGAAGCCGCCGCCGCCTTCATCCGCAAATTTAAAAACATCACCGCGGGCAAGCTGGTGTGCATCTACGGCGTGATGCGGTCCTTCTTCGGGGCCTTCAACGTCAACTTCGGCGGCGTCACCGGCTTTGTGCGCCCGGTGATCATGCCCATGGCCGAGGGCGCCATCTCGGAGGAGGACGAGACCCCCGACGAGGACTATGTGGAGGAGATCAAGGGCATGACCTCCGCCATGGACAACATCGCCTGGTTCTTCTTCCAGGTGCTCTTCGTGGGCGGATCCGGCGGCATCCTGGTGCAGACCACCCTGAGCGGTCTGGGCTACGAGGTGGAGCTCATCGACCTGGCCCGGATCGAGATCCCCGTCGCCCTCATCGCCCTGGTGATCGCCTGCATCTACTTCACCCTCATGGACCGGAAGCTGAGGGCTAAATACTTAAAATCCGGGAAATCCGGTAAAATTTCATCCAAATCCACCGGAAAGGGGGCGGACCGCTCATGATGTTTTTTGCAGACCCGGCCATCTCCCTGAGCGATAAGCTGCTGGAGTGCGTCTACATCCTCATCGGCCTCATCACCATCTACGCGGGCCTCAAGAACCTGTTCGACCGGGAAAATCCCTCCCGCTTCGGAACTTTCGTCTTCTGGACCTCCTTCGGCGTGGTGTGCGCCTTCGGCCACTGGCTCCCCGCACGCGTATCCGGCGCCCTGGTGGTCCTTATGATCCTTCCGGCCATCTTCCGCCGGGTGAACAAGGGGCGGCAGGACGCCCCCGCAAAAGAATACACCCACAGCCAGTTCCAGAAAATCGGCATGAAGATCTTTCTCCCTGCCCTGACTATGGGAGTGTTCTCCCTGCTCTTCGCCCTGTTCACGGACATCAGCGCCCTGGTGGGGGTGGCTCTGGGCGTGCTTCTCTCCGTCATCCTGCTGATGTGCTATTCCAGGGACAATAAGCCGGTCACCTTCCTGAAGGACTCTGAGCGGCTTCTCTCCATGATGGGCCCCCTGTGCATGCTGCCCCAGCTCCTGGGCGCTCTGGGCGGCGTCTTCACCGCCGCCGGCGTGGGCGACATCATCGGCCGCCTGGTATCCGCCGTCGTGCCCGAGGGAAATGTGACGGTGGGCATCATCGTCTTCGCCGTGGGGATGGCCCTCTTCACCGCCATCATGGGCAACGCCTTCGGGGCCATCACGGTGATGACCATCGGCGTGGGCGCCCCCTGTGTCCTGGCCTACGGGGCTGACCCGGTGGTGGTGGGCATGGTGGCCCTCACCTGCGGCTACTGCGGCACGCTCCTCACCCCCATGGCGGCCAACTTCAACATTGTGCCCGTGGCGGTGCTGGACATGAAGGACCGGTTCGGGGTGATCAAAAAACAGGCCCCGGTGGCGGTGATCATGCTGGCGGTGCAGATCGTATATATGATCGTCCTCCATTGATCGGCCTTTATTTTGGAAAAATCTTTATTTCAGAGAAAGGAGACAGGTACTTATGAAAATTTTAGTGACAGGTTTTGATCCCTTCGGCGGAGAGAGCGTCAACCCGGCCTACGAGGCCGTCAAGCTGCTCCCCGACGTCATCGGCGGGGCGGAGATCTTCAAGCTGGAGATTCCCACCGTGTTCTCCCTGAGCGGCCCGGCCGTGGAGGAAGGCATCCGGAAATATCAGCCCGACGTGGTCATCTGTGTCGGCCAGGCCGGAGGCCGCGCCAGCATCAGCGTGGAGAAGGTGGCCATCAACTTCGTGGACGCCCGCATTCCCGACAACAACGGGGAGCAGCCCTTGGATGAACCGCTGCAGGCGGACGGTCCTGCGGCCTACTTTGCCACCCTGCCGGTAAAGGCCATGGTGCAGCACGTGAAGGAGGCGGGTCTTCCCTGCTACCTCTCCTTCACCGCCGGCACCTACGTGTGCAACAGCATCATGTACAACGTCCTCTACATGTGCGAGAAGCGCTACCCCGGCATCCGGGCCGGATTTATCCATGTGCCCTACGCCTGCGGCCAGGTGATCGACAAGGCAAACACCACCCCGTCCATGCCCCTGGAGACCATCGCCAAATCCCTGGAGTACGCCATCGAGGCGGTGGCCATCGACCGGGCGGACGGCGGCGAGAGCGCTGGAGAACTCCACTGAGCGGATGTCAGGCGCACCGCCCGCGGCATAAACGCCGGGTGCACATAAGAGCCCCAAAGTCTCACAGCGGCTTTGGGGCTCTCTCTTTATATATCATTTTTAATTCTTCTTACCGGATCTCCGCTCCCGCCGGCATATCCTTCTCCGGCGTCATCAGGGACAGATTTCCCTCCGCGTCCTCGGCGCACAGCAGCATTCCCTCGGACACCATTCCCGCCAGCTTGGCAGGCTTCAAGTTGGTCACAACCATCACCTTCTTGCCCACCATCTCCTCGGGGGTATAGTGTGCCTTGATGCCGCTCAAAATCTGGCGCACCTGGCTGCCGATCTTCACCTGGCTGCAGAGAAGCTTTTTGGACTTGGGCACCGCCTCGCAGGCGATGATCTCTCCCACCTGGAACTGAAGCTTTGCAAAATCGTCGTAGGTGATCTCCGGCTTCGCCTCCACGTCGATCCCGTCAGAGGCTTCCTTCTCTCCGGCTTCTCCGCCGGCGCTCTCCTGACCGCCTGCGGCCTCCGCCTCCTTCTGTGCCTCCGCTCTCTGGGCGGCCTGCATCGCCTCCACCTTCTCCATGACTTCCTTCACATCCACTCTGGCGAAGAGGATCTCCGGCTTGTCCGTCACCTTGTTGCCGGACGGATATTTTCCGAAGGTATCCATCTCGGACAGGGCCCTCTTCTCCGTGTTCAGCTGCTTTAAGATCTTCTCTGAGGTCTCAGGCATGAAGGACTCCAGCAGGGAGGCGCCGATGGTGATGGCCTCCGTCAGGTTGTACAGCACCGTGGCCAGGCGGTCCTTCTTGGCCTCGTCCTTGGCCAGGGTCCAGGGAGCCGTCTCGTCAATGTACTTGTTGCTTCTCCTGAAGATGCCGAAGATCTCCGTGATGGCGTCCGCCACCCGGAGCTGATCCATCTTGGCGTCCGCCTTCTTCACCGCCTCCAGAACCGTGGCCTTCAGATCCTCATCCACGGCCTCCGCCGCGCCGGCATCCCTCACCACGCCGCCGAAGTACTTGTTGGTCATGGAGATGGTGCGGTTCACCAGGTTGCCCAGGATGTTGGCCAGGTCGGAGTTCATTCTCTCCACCATCAGCTCCCAGGTGATGACTCCGTCGTTGTCGAAGGGCATCTCGTGGAGCACAAAGTAGCGCACCGCGTCCACGCCGAAGAAATCCACCAGGGTGTCGGCGTAGATCACATTTCCCTTGGATTTGCTCATCTTGCCGTCCCCCTGGAGGAGCCAAGGATGGCCGAACACCTGCTTGGGCAGGGGCAGGCCCAGGGCCATGAGGAAGATGGGCCAGTAGATGGTGTGGAAGCGGATGATGTCCTTGCCGATCA
>MHCFR05601__coassemble_1044_pt1 | contig 23475 bp, 20 predicted proteins | sample MHCFR05601__metabat2_high_PE_003 | metagenome-assembled genome bin MHCFR05601
GAACTGAGGGAAGGGCCGAGGGCGAACGGATGGCCAAGAAGGAGATGGTGTTTTCCATGGCGGAGAAAGAACTGCCAGTGGAGAAGATCGCGGAACTGGTGAAGGTCAGCGTGCAGCAAGTGCAGGAGTGGTTGACGGGGAGGCCGGACACGGCCAGGTAGGGATGATCGCCCTGTGATTCTGTCAGGAGATGTGCCGGCACCCGCCTGCAGTGCTCGCCTGGAAAAAACGTGTTGCATTTGCCAGCGCCCCGTGCTATAATATTATCCGTTGAGCGGGAGTGCTGGAATTGGCAGACAGGCAAGACTAAGGATCTTGTGGGTGTATGCTCGTGTGGGTTCAAGTCCCATCTCCCGCATAAGTACGAAGGCGTATCCCGGTGGAAGGGATGCGCCTTCGTGCGTAATGGAGAGAAGGGCGGGTTGGCTGCCCATTACAGACGGCGAAGGCCGGGAAAAGGAGAGGAAACATATGACGATCAGAGTTGGAATTTTAGGATACGGCAATCTTGGCCGGGGCGTGGAGTGCGCTCTGCAGCAGAATCCGGACATGGAGCTGGCGGCGGTATTTACCAGGAGAGATCCGGAGTCCGTGAAGATTCTCACGGAGGGCGTGAAGGTGTACCGCATCGATGAGGCGGAGAGCATGGGGGATCAGATTGACGTGATGATCCTCTGCGGCGGCAGCGCCACGGATCTTCCGGTGCAGACGCCCAAGTATGCGGAGATGTTCAACGTGGTGGACAGCTTCGACACTCACGCAAAGATCCCGGAGCATTTTGCCGATGTGGATGCGGCGGCGAAGAAGGGCGGCCATGTGGCTCTGATCTCCGCGGGCTGGGATCCGGGCATGTTCTCTTTAAACCGCCTGTACGCGGAGTGCGTGCTGCCGGAGGGCAAGAATTACACCTTCTGGGGCAAGGGCGTGAGCCAGGGACATTCCGACGCCATCCGCCGCGTGGCCGGGGTGAAGGACGCCAGACAGTACACCATTCCCGTGGATGCGGCGCTGGAGGCGGTGAGAAGCGGCAGCAATCCGGAGCTGACCACCAGGCAGAAGCACACCAGAGAGTGCTTTGTGGTGGCGGAGGAGGGCGCAGATCTGGCCCGCATTGAGAATGAGATCAAGACCATGCCCAACTATTTTGACGAGTACGACACCACGGTGCATTTCATCACCGAGGAGGAGCTGATGCGCGACCATGCGGGGATTCCCCACGGCGGCTTTGTGATCCGCAGCGGCAAGACCGGCTGGAACAGGGAGAACAGCCACGTGATCGAGTACAGCTTAAAGCTGGATTCCAACCCGGAGTTCACCTCCAGCATTCTGGTGGCCTACGCCAGAGCGGTGGTCCGCATGGCCAAGGAGGGCCAGACCGGCTGCAAGACGGTGTTTGATGTGGCTCCGGCTTACCTCTCCAGCAAGAGCGGGGAGGAACTGAGAAAAGAAATGCTGTAAAGAGGCTTGCCAGACTGGAAGAAAACGTCTACAATAGAGAAGGCAAAAGAACGCCGCCTTTCGGGGCGGCGTCTGAATACATGGAGGAACAGCTATGCTTACATTAGAACACATCTCCTTCGACGTGCAGGACGAGAGCGGCGAGAAGGGGATCATCAAGGATTTAAGCCTTACGCTGGATGACAACAAGTTTATCGTCATCACTGGGCCCAACGGCGGCGGTAAATCCACTCTGGCAAGACTGATCGCGGGGGTGGCAAAGCCCACCGCAGGAAAGATTTATTTCGACGGGAAGGACATCACGGAGGCCAGCATCACGGAGCGGGCCAACTTGGGCATCAGCTTCGCCTTCCAGCAGCCGGTGCGCTTTAAGGGGGTTCAGGTGCTGGATCTTCTGCGGCTGGCGGCGGGCAAGAAGAATCTGTCTGTGGCGGAGGCCTGCAGTTACCTCTCCGAGGTGGGCCTGTGCGCCAAAGACTATATCAACCGGGAGGTGAACGCCAGCCTCTCCGGCGGTGAGCTCAAGAGAATTGAGATCGCCACGGTGCTGGCCAGGGGGACCAAGCTCTCCATCTTCGATGAGCCGGAGGCGGGCATCGATCTGTGGAGCTTCCAGAACCTGATCCAGGTGTTTGAGAAGATGCGCAGCGCCATTCACGACAGCTCCATCCTGATCATTTCCCATCAGGAGAGGATTCTGGACATCGCAGACGAGATCGTGGTCATCGCCGACGGCGCGATCCGCGAGCAGGGCCCCAAGGAGAAGATTCTGCCGGGACTTTTGGGCACGGCATCCGCGGTGGACGTCTGCAGAAGCTTTGAGGGAGGTAACTGATATGGATCCGATTAAGTTGAATTTGCTGAGAGAGGTTGCCGATCTCCACGGGGTTCCGGAGGGAGCCTACAATATCCGCTCTGACGGAAAGCTGGCGGGGCGGAGTACGACGGCGAACATCGACATTGTGTCCAAGGAGGACGGCAGCGGCATCGACATCATCATCAAGCCGGGGACGGTGCACGAGAGCGTTCACATCCCCGTGATCATCAGCGAGAGCGGGCTGACGGACGTGGTTTACAATGATTTCTATATCGGGGACAACTGCGACGTGGTGATCGTGGCCGGCTGCGGCATCAGCAACTGCGGCCAGCAGGATTCGGAGCACGACGGCATCCACCGCTTCCATGTGGGGAAGAATTCCAAGGTGAAGTATGTGGAGAAGCACTACGGCGAGGGCGACGGCAACGGAAAGCGGATCCTGAATCCGGTGACGGAGGTTCATATGGACGAGGGGAGCTACGTGGAGATGGAGATGGTCCAGATCAAGGGCGTGGATTCCACCGTGCGCAGGACGGAGATGGATCTGGCGGCCGGGGCCAAGGTGGTGATCAAGGAGCGCCTGCTGACCCACGGCAGCCAGACGGCGATCAGCGAGATCAGCGCCCATTTGAACGGTGAGGGTTCCAGCGCAAACATTATCTCCCGCTCCGTGGCCAAGGACGACTCCTACCAGAAGTTCGTCTCCAGGCTCTTTGGAAATGCGGCCTGCAGCGGACATTCGGAGTGTGATTCCATCATCATGGGCAACGCCAGAATCCAGGCGGTGCCGGAGATCGACGCGGAGTGCACCGACGCGGCCTTGATCCACGAGGCGGCCATCGGCAAGATCGCCGGGGATCAGATCATCAAGCTGATGACTCTGGGACTGACGGAGGCGGAGGCGGAGGCGCAGATCGTCAACGGCTTCTTAAAGTAGAGACCGCAGATGGGCGGAAATCAGGCAAATTGAATCATTCAAGGGCGGAAGGCATGAGACCTCCGTCCTTTTTCATATGGTAGAAAAAAAGGCGGAGGTGCCTTTTGGACAGTCAGAAGCTGGAAAATATCCTGAACCTGGCCCTGGACGCCGGGGAGGAGGAGCGGGAGAAATCCCCGTCCCTGCGAACCGGATATCTGCGGGCGGAGAAGAAGTGGGAGCTGATTGTGCGCTATTACGGGGAGATCGACGGCCTGCGCCAGGCGGGGATCGGGGTGGAGAAACTCCTGGGGGGCTATGCCATTCTCACCACGCCGGAGGGGCTGATCCCCTACGTGGCCAGCCTGCCTCAGATCGAGTATGTGGAGAAGCCCAACCGGCTGTATTTCCAGACGGACGGAGGCCGGGCGGCTTCCTGCGTCACAGTCCTCCAGGAGGGCAGGGAGGGACTCACCGGCCGCGGGGTGCTGGTGGCGGTGATCGACTCCGGCATCGACTACGCTCACCCGGATTTCCGCAACGAGGACGGAACCACCCGCATCCGGGAGCTGTGGGATCAGAGCCAGGGTCAGGTCTACACGGAGGAGGAGATCAATGAGGCTTTGGCCTCCGGGGAGGAGGAGAGAAGGCGGCTGGTGCCCTCGGTGGATGTGAGCGGCCACGGGACTGCGGTGGCGGGGATCGCAGCCGGGGGCGGCCGCAGCCAGGGGGGACGCAACCGGGGAGTCGCCTACGAGAGCACCATCCTGGCGGTGAAGCTGGGGAGCCGGGGGGAGGGATCCTTTCCCTGGACCACGGAGCTGATGCGCGCCCTGGACTATTCGGTCCGCCGGGGGGAGCAGTGGGGGATGCCCCTGGCGGTGAATTTGAGTTTCGGAAACACCTACGGCTCCCACGACGGCTTCAGCCTGCTGGAGACCTACCTGGACCGGGCAGCGGGCTACGGGCGCACCTCCATCGTGGTGGGGACGGGCAACGAGGGGGCGGGCAACGGCCACGCCTCCGGCGAGGTGGGAAAGGGGGAGACGGCGTATGCGGAGCTGGCGGTGGGGACCTATGAGACCGGCTTCGGCCTGCAGCTGTGGAAGTCCTACGTGGATGAGCTGGAGGTGAGCCTGGAGGCCCCGTCCGGCCGGGTGATCGGGCCGGTGGAGCCCTTTATGGGGGCACAGAGGCTGACCTACGGCAATACGGAGATTCTCATCTACCACGGCTACCCCAGCCCGTACAGCCAGTCCCAGGAGATCTATTTTGACTTTATTCCCAGGGGGGACTATGTGGACAGCGGGATCTGGAAGGTGAGGATCCGGGGGGAGGAGGTGGTCACCGGCCGCTATGACCTGTGGCTTCCGCCGGCCTCCACCCTGTCCGGCTCCACCCGCTTTTTAAAGCCGGATCCCCAGATCACCCTGACCATTCCGGCCACCTCCTCCATGGCGGTCTCCGTGGGGGCCTACGACAGCCGGTACCGGTCCTACGCGGATTTTTCCGGACGCGGCTACACCCGCCTCACCAGCCAGGTGAAGCCGGATCTGGCTGCCCCGGGGGTGGGAATCATGGCACCCCGGGCGGGGGGCGGCTATGAGATGTTCACGGGCACCTCCTTTGCGGCCCCCTTTGTCACCGGTGCGGCGGCCCTGCTCATGGAGTGGGGGATCATCCGGGGAAATGATCCCTACCTCTACGGGGAGAAGCTAAAGGCCTGCCTGCGCCGGGGAGCCGCCCGCTTTCCCGCCCAGGAGGCCTGGCCCAACCCCCAGATGGGGTACGGGGCCCTGTGCGTGAGGGACAGCCTGCCCTTGCCCTCGCCGTGAGTCCGCTGCGTCCTGCCCCGGCGGAAAGTATTCAAAATCGAGGCGCAATTGCGAAAAAAAGCTGTGAAAAAGAGAAAAGTATGATACAATAGTCATATCTGTGTTTGATTGCTCATATAATAGGAAGAGGATTTTTTGGGAGTACAAAGGAGGATACGGATTGAACATCAGAGAGACCGCGGAACTTTTGGAGGAACAGGTTCTGAGCCCCTACGCTTCTCTGAGCAGGAACAGCCGGGGGCGGGACCGGGAGGAGGAACCCTGCGATATCCGGCCGGCCTACCAGAGGGATCGGGATCGGATTCTCCACAGCAAGTCGTTCCGCAGACTGAAGCATAAAACCCAGGTGTTTCTGGCCCCGGAGGGGGATCACTACCGGACGCGGCTGACCCACACCCTGGAGGTGTCCCAGATTGCCAGGACCATCGCCAGGGCCCTCCGGCTCAATGAGAATCTGACGGAGGCCATCGCCCTGGGCCATGACCTGGGCCACACGCCCTTCGGCCACTCCGGGGAGCGGGTGCTCAACGAGATCTGCCAGGACGGCTTTGCCCACTACCGCCAGAGCGTGCGGGTGGTGGAGGTGCTGGAGAAGGACGGCCAGGGACTGAATTTGACCTGGGAGGTGAGGGACGGGATCCTGAACCACAGAACCAGCGGCCATCCGTCTACCCTGGAGGGGAAGGTGGTTCGCTTCTCCGACAAGATCGCCTACATCAACCACGACATCGACGACGCCATCCGGGCCAGGCTGCTGACGGAGGGGGAGCTTCCCTCCCGCTACACCGACGTGCTGGGCCACAGTGTCAGAGAGCGGCTCAACACCATGATCCACGACATCATTGTAAACAGCATGGACCGGCCGGAGATCGCCATGTCGCCCGGCATGGAGGAGGCCATGCAGGGGCTGCGCTCCTGGATGTTCGAGCACGTGTACACCAACTCGGCGGCCAAGGCGGAGGATGGGCGGGTGGCGAAGCTGATTACCAGCCTGTACGACTATTACTACATACATATGAGGGAGCTGCCGCCGGAATACCGCCGCCTGATGGAGAACGGGGAGAAGCGGGAACGGGTGGTCTGCGACTACATCGCCGGCATGAGCGACGTATACGCCATCGACCGGTTTGAGGAACTGTTCGTTCCAAAAGCCTGGAAGGTATAGGAGGTTTTGCATGTACTATCCGGATGAAATTGTAGAGGAAGTGCGTTCCAGGAACGACATTGTGGACGTGATCTCCGGCTACGTGAGGCTGCAGAAGAAGGGGAGCAATTATTTTGGGCTCTGCCCGTTCCACAATGAGAAATCACCTTCCTTCTCCGTCTCCCCCGGCAAGCAGATGTACTACTGCTTTGGCTGCGGGGCGGGGGGGAATGTGATCACCTTCCTCATGGAATATGAAAACTACACGTTTGCGGAGGCCCTGAAGGTGCTGGCGGACCGGGCCGGGATCACCCTGCCCCAGGAGGACAATTCCAGGGAGGCCAGGGCCAGGGAGGAGCTGCGCACCACCCTGTTAAAGATCAACAAGGCGGCGGCCAGCTTCTTCTACTGGCAGCTGCGCCAGCCCCAGGGGGAGATCGGGTATCGATATTTTAAAAATCGCGCCCTGACGGACGAGACCATGAAGCGCTTCGGCCTGGGATTTGCGGGGAAGAGCGGCGGCCTCTACCCGTATCTGAAGGAGCAGGGGTATGACGACGAGGTGCTGAGGGAGTCAGGGCTGTTTGTCATCGAGGAGCGGGGAGCCAGGGACAAGTTCTGGAACCGGGTGATTTTCCCCATCATGGATGTGAACAACCGGGTCATCGGATTCGGCGGCCGGGTGATGGGGGATGGAACACCCAAGTATCTCAACTCCCCGGAGACGAAGATCTTCGACAAGAGCCGGAATCTGTACGGCTTAAACTACGCCAGGACCTCCAGGGAGGATTACCTTCTGGTGTGCGAGGGCTACATGGATGTCATCGCCCTGCACCAGGCGGGGTTCACCAACTCGGTGGCCTCCCTGGGGACGGCCCTCACCGGCCAGCACGCCAATCTCCTGAAGCGGTACACCGGGAAGGTGGTGCTCACCTACGACAGCGACGGGGCGGGAGTGCGGGCGGCCCTGCGGGCCATCCCCATCCTGAAGGAGGCGGGGATTTCCACCCGGGTGCTGAGCATGGAGCCCTACAAGGATCCCGACGAGTTTATCAAGAACCTGGGGGCGGAGGAGTTTAAAAAGCGGATTGCCGCCGCCAGGAACAGCTTCCTCTTTGAGATCGACGTGCTGAAGCGGGATTACAGCATGCAGGACCCGGAGCAGAAGACCCAGTTCCACAACCAGGTGGCGAAAAAACTCCTGGAGTTTCCGGAGGCCCTGGAGCGGGACAACTATATGCACGCGGTGGCCGAGGAGTATTTCATCAACTACGAGGATCTGAGGCGGCTGGTGGCCAGCCTGGGAAGGCGCCTGGGGGCGGCGGAGCAGGGAAGCCGGGATCGGGAGCTTCTCCGGGAGGAGAGGCAGAAGCAGAGGCGGGAGAAGGAGGACGGGATCCGCAGATCCCAGAGGCTCCTGCTCACCTGGCTCATCGAGGACGAGAGCCTGTTTGACAAGATAGAGGGAATTATCACGGAAAATGATTTTATCGAGCCCCTGTACCATCAGGTGGCGAAGCTGGTGTTTGAGGGGCACCGCCGGGGGGATTTGAATCCGGCGGCCATTTTGAACCAGTTTATAGACGATGGGGACCAGTACCGGGAGGCAGCGGCGCTGTTCAACGCTTCCCTGAGTGAATCTTTGAGTAATGAAGAGCAGAAAAAGGCGTTTTCGGAGACAGTGGTCAAGGTGAAGAAGAACAGCCTGGACGATGCCGGCCGCCGCGTGACGGACGCGGCGGGGCTGCAGAGGCTGATCGAGGAGCAGGCCGCGCTGCGCAACCTGCATATTTCCCTGGACTGAAGGACACACTAAAGGCATGCTGCGGAGGGCAAAGACATGGTAGAGAAACGTACGGAGCTGGAAAAGAAACAGGCAGACGACGGGCAGGAGTTTGCGCAGAAGCTGGCCAAGCTTCTGGAGGAGGCGAGGAAGAAAAAGAACGTGCTGGAGGACCGGGAAATCCTGGATTTCTTCAAGGGCGAGCAGCTGGACGCCGAGAAGATGGATCGGATCTACGATTTTCTGGAGGCCAACAAGGTGGATGTGCTCAGCCTGAGCGGGGAGGAGGAGCTGGAGCCGGATCTGTTCCTGGAGGACGAGGGGGACGGGGAGGAGATCGACATGGAGAACATCGATCTGTCCGTCCCGGAGGGAGTCGGCACGGAGGACCCGGTGCGGATGTACTTAAAGGAGATCGGCAAGGTGCCCCTTCTGACCTCCGACGAGGAGATCGAGCTGGCCAAGCGCATTGAGCTGGGGGATGAGGAGGCCAAGCAGCGGCTGGCGGAGGCCAACCTGCGGCTGGTGGTGAGCATCGCCAAGCGGTATGTGGGGCGGGGAATGCAGTTTTTGGATCTGATCCAGGAGGGCAATCTGGGCCTCATCAAGGCGGTGGAGAAGTTCGACTATAAGAAGGGCTACAAGTTCAGCACCTACGCCACCTGGTGGATCCGCCAGGCCATCACCAGGGCCATCGCGGACCAGGCGCGGACCATCCGCATCCCGGTTCACATGGTGGAGACCATCAACCGGGTGATCCGAACCTCCAGGCAGCTGCTCCAGGAGCTGGGCAGGGAGCCCTCCCCGGAGGAGATCGCCGATAAGATGAACATGCCGGTGGACCGGGTGCGGGAGATCATGAAGATTTCCCAGGAGCCGGTGTCCCTGGAGACCCCCATCGGCGAGGAGGAGGACAGCCACCTGGGTGACTTTATCCAGGACGACCATGTGGCGGTGCCGGCGGACGCGGCGGCCTACACCCTGCTCCACGAGCAGCTGATGGAGGTGCTGGACACCCTGACGGAGAGGGAGCAGAAGGTGCTGAAGCTCCGCTTCGGCCTGGTGGACGGGCGGCCCAGGACCCTGGAGGAGGTGGGCAAGGAGTTCAACGTCACCAGGGAGCGGATCCGCCAGATCGAGGCCAAGGCCCTGCGCAAGCTCCGCCACCCCAGCCGCAGCAAAAAACTGAAGGATTATCTGGATTGAGCGTATCCAGATTGAAAGATCCGGATTGAGATGGGAGACAGCATGAGATTATCAGAACGGTTGGAGACAGTTGCTTCCTTTGTGGACAAAGGAAGCATTGTTGCCGATGTGGGAACGGACCACGGATACATACCCGTCTGTCTGGTGGAGCGGGGCATCTGCCCGGCGGCCATCGGCATGGACGTGAGACCCGGCCCCCTTTCCAGGGCCAGGGAGCATATTGAGGAGCGAGGGCTGGGGGACCGGATACAGACCCGTCTGGGGGACGGGCTGGAACCCCTTGCGCCCGGGGAGGCGGATACGGCGGTCATCGCCGGCATGGGCGGGGAGCTCATCATCCGCATCCTGGAAAATGGGCGGCGGCTGTGGGGGGATGTGAGGACCTGGATCCTCTCCCCCCAGTCGGAGATCCAGAAGGTGCGGCTGTTTCTCTGGGAGAACGGTTTTCGCGCGGTGGATGAGGCCATGGTGCTGGACGAGGGGAAATATTACACGGTGATGAAATGCCGGCGGGAGGAAGCGTCTGTCCGGCCGGAGCCGGGGCTGCCGGAGGCGGAAGTTTCCTCGCCGGGGCTGCCCGCGGCGGAAATTCCCGCGGCAGAAATTCCCGCGGCAGGAGTTCACACGCCGGGGGAACTGAGATACGGAAGGATTCTCCTGGAGAGGAGGGATCCCGTTCTCAGGGATTACCTGGAAAAGGAGCTGGAGAAGCTCTCTGCCATCGAGGGGCAGCTGGGAGCGTCCGGCACGGAGAAGGCGCGGGCGCGCCTGGAGGAAGTCAGGCGGGAGATAGAGACGGCAAAGGAGGCATACGATGCGGTGCGGTGAGATCATACGGATTTTGGAGGAATTGGCTCCCAGGGACTACGCCTGCGACTGGGATAACCCGGGGCTGCTGGCGGGGCGCAGGGCCAAGGGAGTGAGGAAGATACTGGTGGCGGTGGACGCCGACGATGAGGCGGTGGAGCTGGCGGTGCAGGGGGGAGCGGACATGCTTCTGACCCATCACCCCCTGATCTTTCACCCCTTAAAGCAGATCAACGACGGGGATTTCATCGGCCGCCGTCTGCTGACCCTCATCGGGGCGGACATCTCCTATTACGCCATGCACACCAATTTTGACATCGCCCCCGGCTGCATGGGGGATCTGGCGGCTGAGCGGCTGGGACTCTCCGGCTGCGCCCCCCTGGAGGTGACGGGGACGGACCTGAGGACAGGGACGGAGCTGGTGGGCATCGGCAAAGTGGGACGATTGCCCCGGCCCATGACGGGGGCGGAGATCGCCGGGCTTGTGAAGGAGCGGTTCGGGCTGCCCTTTGTGACAGCCTACGGCCTGGAGACGGCGGCGGAGCCGGTGGAGTACGTGGCCATCTCCCCGGGTTCCGGCGGGAGCATGGTGGCTCCGGCCTTGAAATCGGTGGCCAGGGTGCTGGTGACGGGGGATATCGGCCACCACACCGGCATCGACGCCGCGGCCCAGGGGCTTGCGGTCATCGACGCGGGCCACTACGGGGTGGAGCACATTTTTATGGACTTTATGGCGGGATACCTGCGGGAGAAGCTGGGGGACGAGGTCACTGTGGAGACTGCGCCTCTGAGGTTTCCGGAGCGGGTTCTGTAGCCCTTGAGAGAGGAGGCAGCCGGTATGATACGGGTGACAGTAATCGGAGAGCAGAGAGAGTATCCCGACGGCACTCTCCTGAGAGAAATCGCGGAGGAATACCAGGATCGGTACGACAGCCGGATCCTGCTCGCCATGGCGGACGGGAAGCTGAGGGAGCTGTCCAAGCGCCCCTGGGAGGGGGCGGCGATCTCCTTCCTCACCGGGCGGGACCGGCCGGGGATTGAGACCTACCGCAGGAGCGCCGTCCTGTTGTTTATGAAGGCGTTTCGGGATGTGGAGGGGCCTGGCGCCCCCTGCCACGCCACAGTGGAATTTACCCTGGGAAAGGGGCTGTTTATCCGCCTGAAGGAAGGGTACTCCGCCACGGAGGAGCTGGCGGGGCGCATCGAGGCACAGATGAGAGAGCTGGCGGCCAGGGCCATCCCCATCGAGAAGCGGAACATCCACACCGACGAGGCGGTGGAGCTGTTTCGCAGAAACGGGATGCCGGACAAGGAGAAATTGTTCTACTACCGGCGGGTGTCCAGGGTCAATGTGTACCGGCTGGAGGACTATGAGGACTATTACTACGGGTACATGGTGCCGGACACGGGATACCTCACCTGCTTTGGGCTCTTCGCCTACGAGAACGGCTTCGTCCTCATGCTGCCGGATCCCAGTCAGCCGAACCAGGTGCCGGCCTTCAAGGCGGACAGGAGAAAGCTGTTTAAGCTGATGGAGGAGTCGGACGAGTGGGGGAAGAAGCTCCGCGTGGGCTGCGTGGGGGAGCTGAACGATCAGATCACCAAGGGCAGCTGCCGGGACCTGATCCTGATCCAGGAGGCGGTGCAGGAGAAGAAGATCGCCGAGATCGCGGCGGCCATCGCCGCCTCCCCGGACAAGAAATTTATCATGATCGCCGGGCCGTCCTCCTCGGGGAAGACCACCTTTGCCAGGAGGTTGTCCATCCAGCTGACGGCGCAGGGGCTGACGCCCCATGCGGTGAGCGTGGACGACTATTTTGTGGACCGGGAGCACACCCCCAGGGACGCCGACGGCAACTATAATTTTGAGGCGCTGGAGTGCATCGACCTGGAGAAATTCAACGGGGACATGAACCGGCTGCTGGCGGGGGAGCGGGTGGAGCTGCCCAGATTCAATTTTAAGACGGGAAAGCGGGAGTACAAGGGGGATTTCCTCACCATGGGTCCCCACGACATCCTGGTGATCGAGGGGATCCACTGCCTCAACGACCGCATGTCCGCCGGGCTTCCGGCCCAGAATAAGTATAAGATCTACATCAGCGCCCTGACCCAGCTGAATGTGGATGAGCACAACCGGATCCCCACCACCGACGGCAGGCTTCTGCGGCGGATTGTGCGGGACGCCAGGACCAGGGGCAACTCGGCCCAGGAGACCATCCGCATGTGGCCCTCGGTGCGCCGGGGGGAGGAGGAGAATATTTTCCCCTACCAGGAGGAGGCGGACGTGATGTTCAATTCCTCCCTGGTCTACGAGCTGGCGGTGTTAAAGCAGTACGCGGAGCCGCTCCTGTTCTCCGTCCCCAGGGACAGCGAGGAGGCGCTGGAGGCCAGGAGGCTCTTAAAGTTCCTGGACTATTTCCTGGGAGTGGACAGCGGCGGCGTGCCGGGCAATTCCCTGATCCGGGAATTTATCGGGGGCAGCTGCTTCAACGTGTAGACAGATAAAAAAAAATATGGTAAAATGATGAAGTTTTGAGTAAGACAGGTGGTCGCTGCTGCAGGAACGAAAGGCTGCAGGGGAGGAAAGTCCGGGCTCCACAGGGCAGGATGCCAGATAACGTCTGGTGGAGGCGACTCCAAGGACAGTGCAACAGAAATAAACCGCAGGAGAGATCCTGTAAGGGTGGAAAGGCAGTGTAAGAGACTACCGCCTTCCTGGCAACAGGGAGGGCACATGTAAACCCCATCCGGAGCAAGGCCGAACAGGGGGCATGGGCGGCCCGTCCGCCCCCGGGTAGGCCGCTGGAGCCTGGCGGTGACGCCAGGCCTGGATAGATGATCACCCAACGACATAACCCGGCTTATCGTCTTGCTCACAACTTCGCCGCTTAGAGCCTTCGCTTTAGGCGGCATTCTTTTGCGCGATGCTTAGATGACAGAGGTGACGGAATGAGGACAGGTTTAGTGCTGGAAGGCGGCGGGATGAGAGGGATGTACACCGCCGGTGTGCTGGATGTGATGATGGACCATGGGATCCGCGTGGACGGGATCTTGGGGGTGTCGGCGGGGGCCCTGTTCGGCGTAAATTATTTCTCCGGGCAGCAGGGGAGAGCCGTCCGCTACAATATGAAATATGCGGGAAACCGCCGCTACATGGGGCTGCGCTCCCTGGTGAGGACGGGGAACATCGTGGGGAAGGAGTTCGCCTACTACGAGGTGCCCATGAAGCTGGACGTGTTTGACGACGAGACATTTAAGAATTCCGGGGGAGATTTTTACGCCGTGGCCACCAACGTGCGCACGGGGGAGGCGGAGTACCTGAAGATTGACAGCGTGTTCCAGCAGATGGAGGCCCTGCGGGCCACCTCCGCCATGCCTCTGGTGTCCAAACTGGTGCGGTACCAGGGGGAGTACTACCTGGACGGGGGGATCGCCGACAGCATTCCCGTGGACAAGTGCCTGGAGATGGGCTACGACCGGGTGGCGGTGGTGCTCACCAGACCCTTGGAGTACAGGAAAAAGCCCTACAGCCGGGCGGCGGAGAAGGCGATCTGCCGCAGGTACGCCAACTTCCCCAGGCTGGCGGAGCAGATTTTAAACCGCTGGGAGAATTACAACGCCTGTGTGGAGCGGGTGGCGCAGCTGGAGCAGGAGGGGAGGATCTTTGTGATCCGGCCATCCAGGACCATCCATCTGAGCCGGATTGAGAAGCGGAAGGAGAAGCTGCTGGAAATGTACCATCTGGGGGAGGAGGACTGCCGGGGGAGAATGGCAGAGCTGGAGGCCTACCTCCGTGTTTAGCAGAGTTCCATTTTAAGAGTTCCATTTTAGAAGAGAAAAGCGTGCCGGAAGGGATGTCCCCGGCACGCTTTTTCGCCCTTTATCAATGGATTTATTTGCCGTACTTTTCCTCACAGTACAGGCAGCGGTAGGTCTTGGTGGCCTCGTCCGCCAGCTTGAACACGTGGGGCAGCTCCTGCTCGATGGAGGTGATGCACCGCGGGTTCTTGCAGTGGATCACGTTGGTGATGGTCTTGGGGAGCTTTAAGGTCTTCTTCTCGGCGATGTGACCGTCCTTGATGATGTTCACCGTTATGTTGTGGTCGATGTAGCCCAGGACGTCCAGGTCCAGGTGCTCCAGGTTGCCGGCGATCTTGATGATGTCCTTGCGGCCCATCTTGTTGCTCCTGGCGTTCTTGATGATAGCCACCTCGCAGTCCAGCTTGTCCAGGCCCAGGTGATAGTAGATGTCCAGGCTGCGGCCGGCCTTGATGTGGTCCAGCACGATGCCGTCGGTAATTCCGCTGATGTTTAACATGGTTTTGCCACCTCCAGTAAAGTCATAATAAGGGCCATCCGCACGTACACCCCGTATTGGGCCTGGCGGAAATAGGCGGCCCGGGGATCCTTGTCCACCTCCACGGAGATCTCGTTGACTCTGGGAAGGGGATGCAGGATGTACATGTCCTTCTTGGCCAGCTGCATCTTCTTGTTGTCCAGGATGTAGGAATCCTTCAGCCGGATGTAGTCCTCCTCGTTGAAGAAGCGCTCCTTCTGCACCCGGGTCATGTAGAGAATGTCCAGCTTCGGCATGGCCTCGTCCAGGTTGTCCACCTCCTGGTACTCAATGCCCTTTCTGTCCAGCACGTCGGTGCGGATGTAGCTGGGGATCCTGAGCTCCTGGGGGGAGATGAGGACGAAGCGGATGCCGGTGTAGCGCACCAGGGCCTCGATGAGGGAGTGGACGGTGCGGCCGAATTTCAAGTCTCCGCAGATGCCCACCGTCAGGTTGTCCAGCCTTCCCGTCAGGGAGCGGATGGTCATCAGATCCGTGAGGGTCTGGGTGGGGTGTTGGTGTCCGCCGTCGCCGGCGTTGATCACCGGGATGGAGGAGAACTGGGAGGCCACCAGGGGCGCGCCCTCCTTGGGATGGCGCATGGCGCAGATGTCGGCGTAGCAGGAGATGATGCGGATGGTGTCCGCCACGCTCTCGCCCTTGGCGGCGGAGCTGGAGTCGGCGGAGGCAAAGCCCAGGACGCTTCCTCCCAGGTTCAGCATGGCCGCCTCAAAGCTCAGGCGGGTTCTGGTGCTGGGCTCGTAGAAGAGGGTGGCCAGCTTTTTGCCGTCGCAGACATGGGCGTATTTTGGAAGATTGTGTTCGATGTCACTTGCCAGGTCCAGAAGCTGGCTGATTTCTTCCACGGAGAAGTCCAGTGGATTCAGTAGATGTCTCATAAGTTCCTCCTTTTTGTGGTTTCAGGGGCCGCCCCGGCGCAGAAAAAAAACCATCACGCCCGCCGGAAACAGATAGAAAAGCTGTCAGTCAGCGGACTGTGATGGTTTTATATCGATCGATGAGCCTGCGCCCGGTGGGCGAAAAAGATATTGCGAACATGGATAACCTCCTGAAATTTTTTCCATTATACTCCATTCCCGTGAAGATTTCCAGTCCTTTTTTTGCAGAATGGAAAATAGATTTGCACAAAAGGGGAAAGTGTGATATGGTTAGGGGGCAAATGCTTGAGAACGCAAAAAGAGGAGGACGAATATCCATGAAAAATTTGAAATTGGCGGCTGCCGCCGGGCTCTTTGCCCTGGTGCTGGCCGGTTGCGGGCAGGGAGCTGCCACGGAGACCACGGCTGAGACCACGGCTGAGACTGCGGCGGAGACCACGGAGGCGGCCGGCGAGGAGACTGCTGAGGAGGCGTCTGCCGAGGAGAGCGAGGAGACATCCGCGGAGGCGGAGACGGACGAGGCCGGCGGGCAGGAGACTTCCGGCGAGGCCGAGGAGGAGACGGAAGACGGCGCCGAGGAGAGCGCTGCCGGCGGCTACGAGGACAACTTCTCCGTGGACAGCCAGGCCGCCGCGGACTTTGCAGTCCAGGTGCAGGCGGTGGTGGCGTCCGACGATCTCCAGGGTCTGGCGGATCTGACGGCTTACCCGGTGTACGTGGGCATCGGAGAGGGGCAGGCGGTGGAGTCCGAGGAGGATTTCCTGGCCCTGGATCCGGCGGAGGTGTTCACCGATGAGCTGAAGGGCGCCGTGGCGGCTGCCGATCCGGAGGCTCTGGAGCCCAGCGAGGCGGGCTTTGTCCTGAGCGATGAGAACGGAAAGGCCAACATCATCTTCGGCGTGGTGGACGGCGAGCTGGCGGTAAGGGGAATCAATTACTGATGCCGGACTGCGGATGCCGGGATGAGGCATAGGCTCTGGGAGGCGCAGGCGGGGAGACCCGTCCTGCGCCGTTTTCATTTCACAGGAAACCGTAAGGAAATAGTAATGATTTTCCCCCAATTTTTTAAAGACATTTCTACGGTTTCATAGTATGATAGGGATACAGCGCAGGAGGCAGAGGATATGGCAGAGAATACAGAGAAGAGAACACCGCCCATCATCCAGGTGCGGAACCTCTACAAGGTGTACCGGGTGGGGGAGTCGAAGGTTTTTGCGTTAAACGGGGTCACATTTTCCTTGAACAGGGGGGAGTTCTGCGCCGTCGTGGGGCCGTCCGGCTCCGGCAAGTCCACCCTGCTCAACATGATGGCCGGCTTGGAGAAGCCGTCCAAGGGGGAGATCGTCATCGCCGGCACCCACATCGAGCGAATGACGGAGCGGGAGCTGGTGACCTTCCGCAGGGAGAACGTGGGCTTCATCTTTCAGTCCTACAACCTGATCAAGACCATGAACGCGGTGGAGAATGTGGCCATGCCCCTGACCTTCCGGGGAGTCCCGAAGAAGATCCGCATGGAGCGGGCGAGGAAGTATTTGAAGCTGGTGGGGCTGGAGAAGCAGATGGACCACATGGCCAACGAGATGTCCGGCGGCCAGCAGCAGCGGGTGGGCATCGCCAGGGCACTGGTGGTGGACCCGCGGATCATTTTTGCCGACGAGCCCACGGGAAATCTGGATTCCAAGACAACGATGGACGTGCTGAGACTGATGCGCAGGATCGTGAGGGAGAGAAATCAGACCCTGATCATGGTGACCCATGACACCCACCTGGCGGGATTTGCGGACAAGCAGATCCACATCGTGGACGGGAAGATTCTGAAGATCGAGGAGCAGTACCACGACGACGAGGAGGAAATATAAGTGAAGAAGTGGAAGCATCTGCTGCTGGGCTTTGCGGCGGCGGCGCTGGCTGTGGGGGCAGCCGTGCCGTCCGGGGAGCTGCAGGCCCTGGCGGCTTACAAAAATATGAATGACAACGAGTTTATCTCCGTGGAGAAGATCACCGCCGCCAAGACGGGGCGGGTGGCCAACATCACCTTCAAATTCACCAACACCAGCGATTACGACCTGGAGAACGTGAAGATCGGATTCTCCGACTACGATGTGGATTTCCTGGACGACAGCGAGACCCTGGAGTCCAACTTCCAGTTTCCCTTTGAGATCACCATGGGCATGTTCGACGAGGAGAACATGAAGGATCTGGGGACGGTGAAGGCGGGAAAATCGAAAAATGTGACCCTGTCCGCCAGGGTGCGCCGGGACATCAAGGAGGGCTATTACTGCTTTCCGGTGAAGGCCTACGGCGACAACTTCGACATGGTGGACGAGTACGTGAACATCTGGGTCAGCGTGGCCACCAGCAGCGATGAGGACGACGAGGAGGAGACCGGCGACCTGGATGTGGTGCTGGGGGAGGGGCAGAGCACGCCCGACGGCACCTACCCCAACGTGATGAACTTCGACGTGAACATGCGCAACGCCAGCAATTTCACCGCCTACGACGTGGTGGTGAGTCTGGAGATGAGCGAGGACGATACCAAGTACCCCTTTGAGATCAACGACGCCAACTACGACCGGCGCTTTGAGAAGGTGGATTCTGGGGAGACGGTGGCGCTGAGCTACAGCATGGCCATTCGCAAGGATACCTACAGCGGGTATTACCCCATCAAGGCCATCATCAAGTACCGGGACAATTCCACCCACACCGGGGAGTACCTGCAGATCGAGCGCACCTTCTACGTGCGCATCCACAACAAGGACAGGGAGGATGAGCTGGGGGAGTTCAACGAGAACGACCGCACCCAGGCCAGAATCATCGTGGACAGCTTTGAGACCATCCCCGCGGACATCGTGGCCGGGGACGAGTTTGAGCTGGTGCTGCGGATGAAGAATGCCTCCTCCGGCATCCCCGCCAGCAACATTCTCTTCTCCCTGGAGTCGGAGAAGGTGGACGACAGCGCCGTGTTCACCACGGAGACCGGTTCCTCCTCCTACACGGTGAACAATCTGGGGGCGGGACAGACGGAGGAGATCCGCGTGAAGATGAAATCCCGGGCGGGGGTGGCGCAGCGCTCCTACGCCCTGACCATCAACGAGACCTACGACAGCCCGGAGTTTAAGAATGCCACCAACAAGGTGGTCATCGATATCCCGGTGCGGCAGATCCCCCGCCTCAGCGTGGGGACCATCGACGTGATGCCGAACAGCATCACCGTTGGGGGAGAGACCAATGTGATGTTCCCCATCAACAACACGGGCAAGGTGACCCTCTACAACGTGACCGCCAGCTTTGCGGCGGACTCCATCGTGCCCTCAGAGTCCTACGTGGGCAACATCGAGCCGGGGCAGACCGGCAACCTGGACGCCATGGTGCGGGGGGCGGCTCCCACCATGGACGACGGGAAGGTGAAGATCACCGTCTCCTACGAGGATGAGAACGGGGAGGTTTCCACCGTGGAGAAGGAGATGACCCTCTTTGTCACGGAGGAGATCCCCATGGACTACGGGGATATGGATGTGGGGAACATGACGGATGTGGAGGCGGACCAGGGATTCTTCGCCAGTCACAGGACGGGCGTGCTCCTTGCGGCTGCTGCGGCGGCCGCGGCGGCGGTGCTGGGGCTGCGGGCCTACAAGAAGAACAAGCGGAAGAAAGAGCTTCAGGATGAGGAAGAGGCGATAGACGATGAGATTTCCTGACCTGCTGGCCATGAGCGTCAACAATTTAAGGCGCAGGAAGCTGCGGACGGCCCTGACGGTTCTGGGGGTGATCGTGGGGACCGCGTCCATCGTGGTGATGATGTCCCTGGGAATCGGCATGAGCGAGATGCAGATGGAGCTGATGGAGTCCTACGGCAGCATGACCGCCATCAACGTGTACTGTGACACCTACTCCCAGCCCCAGGGCGGGACGGATCCCATCTATCTCACCGACGAGGTGGTGGAACAGATCCGGCACATGGAGCACGTGGACGGGATCTCCCCCCTGCTGAGCGTGGGCGTGATGATGCGCCAGGGGCAGTACACCGCCAGCTATGTGAACCTGGTGGGGGTGACGGAGGACTACATGGAGCAGATCCCTGTGGGGGAGGGCACCTACCCCAAGATGGACGGCAGCCAGGTGGAGATGCTGTTCGGAAATATGGTGCTGCAGAATTTCTCCAACGGGCGCCAGGGAAGCAGCGACTACGAGACCGGGGAGCTGCCGGACGTGGACCTCATGGGCCAGCCCATCTTTGTGATCTACGACATGGACGCCTACTACCAGTCTATGAACGGGGGCACCGGGGCCGACGGGACCACGCCGGTGAAGCCCCCCAAAAAGTACATGGTGCCGGTGTCCGGCATCGTGGCCGGGGGTGCGGACGACTACAACCAGTATTCCTGGGATGTGTACACGGATCTGGAGGCGTTAAAGACCCAGTTAAAGCAGGTGTTCAAGAAGAACCCCATCCCCGGTCAGCCCACCAACCGCAAGGGAAAGCCCTACAATTATTTTATCTACAGCAACGCGGTGGTGTACGTGGATGAGATTGAGAATGTGAAGGAAGTGCAGACGGCCATCAGCGACATGGGTTTCCAGGCCAGCAGCAACTCCGAGTGGATGGAGCAGAATGAGAAGCAGTCCCAGATGACCCAGATGGTCCTGGGAGGCATCGGGGCCGTTTCCCTGTTCGTGGCGGCCATCGGCATCGCCAACACCATGATGATGTCCATCTACGAGCGGACCAAGGAGATCGGCGTGATGAAGGTTCTGGGCTGCGACATGGGAGATATCCGCAACATGTTCCTCATGGAGTCCGGCTTCATCGGTCTCATGGGGGGGGTCATCGGCCTGGCCCTGAGCTACGGCATCTCCTACCTGATGAACCACCTGCCGGCGGTGAGCCAGATGATGATGGGCATGACGGGGATGGAGGGAAATCTATCCCGGATTCCCCTGTGGCTGGCGGGCACGGCCATGGTGTTCGCCGTGGTGGTGGGCATGGCGGCGGGATTCTTCCCGGCGGTGCGGGCCATGAACCTCTCCCCCCTGGCGGCCATCCGAAACGAATAAATGTTTTTTCAAAAATACTTGCTTTTCCCTTTTCTATCGGCTAAGATGAAATCCGGACGTGCAACTGACGGATAGTGGGTGAACCACAGGGAGCACGGGGAAGCAGATATGTCGACCGTCTGGGCAGCTTACGGAAAAACCGCGGGCTGTTCAGGCGGTTTTTCTGTTGGAGAAAACCGGTGAGCCATGGGAAAAAGTGCCGCAGCAGCCTGCGGCTTTGGCCGCCGGCGGGAGAAGAGACAAGGAGGAAATTGCATGGAAATCGTATCTATGGAGCAGGAGTTAAGATCCAACGCCTACCCGGGAAGGGGAATCGTCATCGGAAAGACCCCCGACGGGAAGCGGGCGGCGGCTGCCTATTTCATCATGGGCAGAAGTGAGAACAGCCGCAACCGGGTGTTCGTGGAGGACGGGGACGGAATCCGCACCCAGGCCTTCGACCCGGCCAAGCTCACCGACCCCAGCCTGATCATCTACGCCCCGGTGCGGGTGCTGGGCAACAAGACCATTGTCACCAACGGAGACCAGACGGACACCATCTACCAGGGGATGGACCGCCAGCTGACCTTTGAGCAGTCCCTGAGGAGCAGGGAGTTTGAGCCGGACGGCCCCAACTACACCCCCAGGATTTCCGGGATTATGCACATCGAGAACGGAACGTACAACTATGCCATGTCCATCTTAAAGAGCAGCAGCGGGAATCCGGAGAGCTGCTGCCGCTTCACCTTCGCCTACGAGAACCCCCTGCCGGGGGAGGGGCGCTTCATCCACACCTACATGCACGACGGCAATCCCCTTCCCAGCTTTGAGGGGGAGCCGAAGCGGGTGGAGATTCTGGACGACATCGACGATTTCACAGAGCTGCTCTGGGAGAGCTTAAACGAGGACAACAAGGTGTCCCTCTTTGTGCGCTACATCGATATCGCCACGGGTACCTTTGAGACGAGAATTGTCAACAAAAATCAGTGAGGAGAGTGTCTGCGATGAAAGAATTAGAACTGAAGTACGGCTGCAACCCCAACCAGAAGCCTTCCAGAATCTGCATGGAGGGAGACCGGGAGCTCCCCATTCAGGTGCTCTGCGGAAAACCTGGGTACATCAATTTCCTGGACGCCTTCAACGGCTGGCAGCTGGTGAAGGAACTCAAGGAGGCCACAGGACTTCCCGCCGCCGCCTCCTTCAAGCATGTATCCCCGGCGGGGGCGGCTGTGGGTCTGCCCCTGGACGACACCTTAAAGAAGATTTACTGGGTGGACGATATGGGGGATCTGTCCCCCCTGGCCAGCGCCTACGCCAGAGCCAGAGGTGCTGACCGGATGTCCTCCTTCGGGGACTTTATCTCCCTGTCCGACGTCTGCGACGTGGACACGGCAAAGATCATCAAGCGGGAGGTGTCCGACGGCGTGATCGCCCCCGGATATGAGCCGGAGGCCCTGGAGATCTTAAAATCCAAGAAAAAGGGAAATTACGTGGTGATCCAGATGGATCCGGACTACGTTCCCGACCCGCTGGAGAGAAAGCAGGTCTTCGGCATCACTTTCGAGCAGGGGAGAAATGATTTAAAGATCGACCGGGAACTTCTGGCCAACGTGGTGACCAAGAACAAGGAGATCCCGGATTCCGCCAAGATTGACCTGATGATCTCCCTCATCACCTTAAAATACACCCAGTCCAACTCCGTGTGCTACGTGAAGGGCGGACAGGCCATCGGCATCGGCGCCGGACAGCAGTCCCGGGTGCACTGCACCAGGCTGGCGGGCCAGAAGGCGGACAACTGGTTCCTGCGCCAGGCCCCCCAGGTGCTGAACCTGCAGTTTGTGGACGGCATCAAGCGGGCGGACAGGGACAACGCCATCGACGTCTACATCGGGGAGGACTACATGGATGTGCTGGCGGACGGGCGCTGGGAGTCTGTCTTCAAGGTGAAGCCCCCGGTGTTTACCAGGGAGGAGAAGAGAGCCTGGCTGGATCAGATGGAGGATGTGGCCCTGGGCTCCGACGCCTTCTTCCCCTTCGGCGACAACATCGACCGGGCCTTCAAGAGCGGCGTGAAGTACGTGGCGGAGCCGGGCGGCTCCGTGCGGGATGACAATGTCATCGCCACCTGCGACCAGTACGGCATGGCCATGGCCTTCACGGGCATCCGCCTGTTCCACCACTAAAGTTTCACCATTCGAGTCGAGAGACGGGCATAGCCCGGGACTTTTCCCGCCGGCGGCTTCAGGAGGAGCTGCCGGCGTTGTCGAAGAGTTCCCGGGCTATTTTTATGAAATCGTAGGCGTAGGACGGAAGGTAGCTGCCCCTGCGGTGGGAGACGGAGAAATTGGAGACAGTTCTCGGCTCGCCGAAGCTGAAGCAGTCGATGGGGCGGGAAAAATAGTGGTGTCTGACGTGGGACTCGAAGATAAAGGAGGCCCCGTACCCCACGGACACCAGCTCCAGGATGGCCGGCAGGCTGCTGGTGGTCATGGTGTTCTCAAATTTTAAGCCGATGCTGCCAAAATAGTGGTCGGTGAGCTGGCGGGTGCGCTGGTCCGGCATCATCTGCAGGATCAGCTCGTTGGAGAGAAGCCGTGGGTCCAGGCGGGGATACCGGCTGGACGGGTTGGGGTGGGCGTATCTCCCCAGGGGATGGTCCCGGCACAGGCAGATGAGCATCTCCTCCTGGCCCAGCGTCTCGTACTCGATCAGGGGGTTTAGAGTCTCCGGCTGGCTGTAGAAGGCGATCTCCGCCTTCCCCTCCAGCAGCAGGCGGTCATTTTCATCGGAACTCCCCTCGAACACGTTGACTTTGATGTTGGGGTGGTCCCTCTGGAAGACCGGGAGGATGGCCGGCAGCATGTAGGTGCAGCGCATGCGGGCGAAGGCCACATTTAGGACGCCCACATCCTTTTTCAGAATGTCCGCCAGCTGGATGTCCAGGTTGGACTTGAGCAGCAGGATCTCCTTTGCGGTGCTGACGTACTGCTCCCCCGCGTAGGTGAGAATGTATTTATTTCCCACCTTTCGGAACAGCTTCAAGCCCAGCTGTTGCTCCAGGGCGATGAGAAATTTGCTCAGGGTGGGCTGGCTGATGTAGAGGGCCTCGGCGGCCCGGGTGATGTTCTGATACTTCTCGATGGCAAGGACATAGGTCAATTCGCGAAAATCCATCTCTCTCCTCCTCTCTGAGTTCCATTATATCCCCCTCCCCGGACAATGACAAGAAATGAATATAAT
>MHCFR05601__coassemble_1081_pt1 | contig 21948 bp, 21 predicted proteins | sample MHCFR05601__metabat2_high_PE_003 | metagenome-assembled genome bin MHCFR05601
TCAGGAGGATGATGAACTATGACGCGTGTAAAGACCTTGAATTCCAATACCTTAAAAGACACCATGAAAAAGGGCGGCTGCGGCGAGTGCCAGACTTCCTGCCAGTCTGCCTGCAAGACTTCCTGCACAGTGGGAAATCAGAGCTGCGAGAACAGCAACCGCTAATCGGCCGGCCTGAGGGCCCGCTCACAGGCGGAAAGCAGAACACAGACGAATGAGGGACCCCTGCGGTTTTCGGCCGCAGGGGCAGTTTTGCGTTATGGAGAATACCTTTCTGCGTTAAAGCACGAAAATTTGTGAGAGAAGGAGAATACGAGTGATTCATCAGTACAAGAATAACGGATACGACATCGTTATGGATGTGAACAGCGGATCCGTCCATGTGGTGGACGATCTGATTTACGATATGGTGGCGGTGCTGGACCGGGAGATCGGGGAGATTGAGAAGCCGGAGAAGCTCCCGGAGACAGCGGTGCAGAGAACGGTGGAGGCGCTGCGGGACCGCTACCCGGAGGCGGAGATCCGGGAGGCCCTGGGGGATATCCAGGAGCTGATCGACCGGGAGGAGCTGTTTACCAAGGACACCTACTCCCAGTACGTGACGGACTTCAAGCAGAGGAAGACGGTGGTGAAGGCCCTGTGCCTGCACATCGCCCACGACTGCAACCTGGCCTGCCGCTACTGCTTTGCCGAGGAGGGAGAGTACCACGGCCGCCGGGCCCTCATGAGCTATGAGGTGGGAAAGAAGGCCCTGGATTTCCTCATCGCCAACTCCGGAAACCGCCGGAACCTGGAGGTGGATTTCTTCGGCGGCGAGCCCCTGATGAACTGGGACGTGGTGAAGCGCCTGGTGGAGTACGGCCGCTCCCAGGAGGAGGCCCACAACAAGAAGTTCCGCTTTACCATCACCACCAACGGCGTGCTGCTCAACGACGAGATCATGGAGTTCTGCAACCGGGAGATGAGCAACGTGGTGCTGAGCCTGGACGGCAGGCCGGAGGTGAACGACTACATGCGCCCGTTCCGAAACGGAAAGGGCAGCTACAGCCTGATCGTGCCCAAGTTCCAGAAATTCGCCGAGCTGAGAGGCGACAAGGACTACTATGTCCGGGGAACATTCACCAGGAAGAATCTGGATTTCTCCAAGGATGTGCTCCACTTTGCGGACCTGGGCTTTAAGAAAATGTCCATCGAGCCGGTGGTCTCCCTGCCGGATGAGCCCTTCGCCATCCGGGAGGAGGATCTGCCCCAGATCATGGAGGAGTACGACAACCTGGCCAAGGAGTACATCCGGCGCTGGAGAGAGGGGAGAGGCTTCACCTTCTTCCACTTCATGATCGATTTGAACCAGGGTCCCTGCGTGGCCAAGCGCCTGTCCGGCTGCGGCTCCGGCACGGAGTACCTGGCGGTGACGCCCTGGGGAGATCTCTACCCCTGCCACCAGTTTGTGGGCGAGGAGGGCTTCCTCCTGGGCAACGTGGACGAGGGCATCACCAACACGGCGGTGCGGGATGAGTTCAAGCTGTGCAACGTGTACGCCAAGGACAAGTGCAAAAACTGTTTCGCCCGCTTCTACTGCAGCGGCGGCTGCGCGGCCAACTCCTACAAGTTCCACGGCTCCATCACGGACGCCTACGACATCGGCTGCGAGATGCAGAAGAAGAGAATTGAGTGTGCGATCATGATCAAGGCGGCCCTGGCGGACGGGGACGGCGCCCAGGCGTAAATCGGGAAGGAGAGCCGTTTCATGGCAGAGTATAAGGTAATAGCGAAAGACGGCCGCGCCAAGCGGGCGGAGATGAAGACGGTCCACGGCACCATCCAGACGCCGGTGTTTATGAACGTGGGCACCGTGGGGGCCATCAAGGGGGCGGTGTCCACCGACGACCTGCGGGGCATCGGCACCCAGGTGGAGCTGTCCAACACCTACCATCTCCACGTGAGGACGGGGGACAAGCTGATCAAGCAGTTCGGCGGCCTGCACAAGTTTATGAACTGGGATCGGCCCATCCTCACGGACTCCGGCGGATTCCAGGTGTTCTCCCTGACGGGCCTGCGGAAGATCAAGGAGGAGGGGGTGTGGTTCAACTCCCACATCGACGGCCGCAAGATCTTCATGGGACCGGAGGAGAGCATGCAGATCCAGTCCAATCTGGGCTCCACCATCGCCATGGCCTTTGACGAGTGTATCCCGGCCCTGGCGGACCGGAAGTACGTGGAGAACTCCGTGGCCCGCACCACGAGGTGGCTGGCCCGGTGCAAGGCGGAGATGGAGCGGTTAAACAGCCTGGAGGACACGGTCAACCGCCATCAGCTGCTCTTCGGCATCAACCAGGGGGCGATTTTCCCGGACATCCGCATCGCCCACGCGGAGGAGATCGCCCAGATGGACCTGGACGGCTACGCCGTGGGGGGGCTGGCTGTGGGGGAGACCCACGAGGAGATGTACCACATCCTGGACGAGGTGGTGCCCCACCTGCCGGAGAACAAGCCCACCTACCTGATGGGGGTGGGGACGCCGGCCAACATCCTGGAGGCGGTGGACCGGGGCGTGGATTTCTTCGACTGCGTGTACCCGTCCAGAAATGGCCGCCACGGCCACGTGTACACCAACCACGGCAAGCTGAATCTGTTTAACCGGAAATACGAGCTGGATCCCCGGCCCATCGAGGAGGGCTGCCAGTGCCCGGCCTGCCGTTCCTACAGCAGGGCCTACATCCGCCATCTGCTGAAGGCAAAAGAAATGCTGGGGATGCGATTATGTGTATTGCATAATTTGTACTTTTATAATAAAATGATGGAAGAGATTCGCGATGCAATCGAGAACCACCGTTATGCCGAGTACAAGAAGGAAAAACTGGAAGGTATGACGAGAGGACAGAAAGAAGACGCATAGCGGTCCGGGCAAGGCGCAGGACGCGAACAAGGAGGAGTTTTAAAAATGAACAACGTGGTATTAATTGGGTACATTCTTTTCTTCGCCGCTTTGATGTATTTTATGGTCATCCGGCCCCAGAACAAGGAGAAGAAGCAGAGAGATGCTCTGCTGGCCAGCGTGGCAGTGGGAGACAGTGTTCTCACCAGCAGCGGCTTTTACGGCGTGATCATCGACATGACGGAGGACACGGTGATCGTGGAGTTCGGCAGCAACAAGAACTGCCGCATCCCCATGCAGAAGGCCGCCATCGTGGAGATTGAGAAGCCGGAGGAGTAAGAAGGACGCGAATGCTCTGAGTGGTTTCCAGACAGTGGTTCTGGAAGCCGCCCAGAGCATTTTTAGCAGGTGCTCAGGGAGGAGACAAGTATGGAACGGAGATACGGAGTGCAGATCCATCACATGATGGCCCTGTGCGGAGGATTTTTCGGCGTGTACGCCGTGATAAACCGGATGGGGGTCTTTGGCTCAGCCCAGACCTCCAACCTGATTGAACTGGTGTGTGATTTCCTGGGGCGGGATCCCATGGAGATCTCCCTGCGGGTGCTGGCCCTGGTCTTCTACGGGGCGGCCATGGTGCTCTATGTGGCGCTGGAGAAGAAGACCAGCTGGAACCTGGAGTACACGGCCATCGCCATCGATCTGGCGGTGGCGGCGGTCATGGGGCTGATCCCGGCGGAGGTAAACCCCTTTGTGGCCCTCTACCCGGTATTTTTCGCCACGGCTTTCCAGTGGTGCGCCTTCACGGGGGCCAAGGGCTACGTGAGCGCCACCATTTTTTCCACCAACAACCTGAAACAGACGGTGACGTCCTTTGCCGACTATCTGCTCAGCGGAAAAGAGGAGGCGGGGAGGGAAAAGAAGCTGGAGAAGGCCCTGTTCTACGGCGGCACGCTGCTGTATTTCCACGTGGGCGTGGCTGCGGGCTACGGGGCCAGCCTGCTGTGGGGGACGAGGAGTATCTGGCTGTGCGCCCTCCCGCTCCTGGGGACGGCGGCGCTGATTGAGACATCGAGGCGTGTGCCTGCGGCGGAGACGGCGGCTGCGGGCGCGGGACGATAATCGGAGGATGAGGAATTGGACGACAGAGAAAGAGAATTATTGGAAAACGGACAGCCCGGCGATGCTTCCGGGGACGGGAAGGACGACGAGTACGAAAAGGTCTGCTACGTCTGCCGCCGGCCGGAGAGCAAGGCGGGGAAGATGATCTCCATGCCGGGGAACATGTACCTCTGCCACGACTGCATGCAGAAGGCATTTGACTCGGTGACCAACGGCAGCCTGGACTGGTCTAAGATCCAGAATATGCCCTACATGAATATGAATTTCAGCGACCTGAAAAATATGGATATCCCCGGCATGGGGATCCCCCAGAAGCAGAAGGTGAAGAAGCGCAGGGAGGAGAAAAAGGCGGATTTTGAGCTGAAGGACATCCCGGCTCCCCACGAGATCAAGCACCGGCTGGACGAGTATGTGATCGGCCAGGAGAGGGCCAAGAAGGTGATCGCCGTGGCGGTGTACAACCACTACAAGCGGGTGTACATGGCGGCCAAGGGGGAGGACGCGGGGGATGTGCGGATTGAGAAATCCAACATCCTGATGATCGGCCCCACCGGCAGCGGCAAGACCTACCTGGTCAAGACCCTGGCCAGGCTGCTGAACGTGCCCCTGGCCATCGCCGACGCCACCTCCCTGACGGAGGCGGGCTACATCGGCGACGACATCGAGAGCGTGATCTCCAAGCTCCTGGCCGCCGCCGGAAATGACGTGAACCGGGCGGAGCGGGGGATCGTCTTCATCGACGAGATCGACAAGATTGCCAAGAAGAAAACGGTCAACACCAGGGATGTGAGCGGGGAGTCGGTGCAGCAGGAGCTCCTGAAGCTGCTGGAGGGAGCCAAGGTGGAGGTGCCGGTGGGTTCCAACCAGAAGAACGCCCTGACGCCCATGGAGACGGTGAACACGGACAACATCCTGTTTATCTGCGGCGGCGCATTCCCGGACCTGGAGGATATCATCAAGGAGAGGCTGACCAAGAAGTCCACCATCGGCTTCGACTCCGCCCTGAAGGATCAGTACGACAGCGACCCGGACATCCTCTCCAAGGTGACCAACGAGGACCTGCGGGCCTTCGGCATGATCCCGGAGTTCCTCGGCCGCCTGCCGGTGACGGTGACCCTGCAGAAGCTCACCAAGGATCTCCTGGTGAAGATCTTGAAGGAGCCGAAGAACGCCATTTTAAAGCAGTACGTGAAGCTGCTGGAGCTGGATGAGGTCCGGCTGGTGTTTGAGGACGGCGCCTTAGAGTGGATCGCCGAGGAGGCTTTAAAGAAGGAGACGGGAGCCAGGGCGCTGCGGGCCATCCTGGAGGATTTCATGCTGGACATCATGTATGAGATCCCCAAGGACCCGGGGATCGGCTCCGTCACCATCACCCGGGCCTACCTGGAGAAGCGGGGCGGCCCGCTCATCGAGATGCGGGGCTGAGGCGCGGCCTGGCGGAGCCGGGAAGCAGCCTCTCTTTGCCGGGGGCGTTTCCCCCGGAGGGGTCTACTCTCGCATGCGCAGAAATGTCTGATAGAGATCCAGCTCTCCATACCCCCACTCTCTGGAGGGGTAGGAGTAGGCTGGATTTCTCTTTGCCCCCCGCACCAGGTAGGATTTCACGGGGGCAGCGGCGGCCATCTCCGGATGGCCGTTTTTCAGTCCCCAGGAGACCAGGCAGGCCACGGCCCCGGCGGTGATGGCCGCCGCTGCGCTGGTGCCGGTGCGGAGTGTCTGCTCCAGGCCGCAGGGGATGGGGCTGCGGCCTGGGCCGGAGATATCCACCCCGGGGGCGGCGAGCTCGGGCTTGACCTTGCCGTTTCGGGAAAATCCCCGGCCGGAGCCCAGATAGATGCTGTCGTCCCGGTGGTTGCAGGCGCCCACGGTGATGGGGAGGGGGGCGTTGGCGGGGTCGGTGACGGTGGTGTCCGGGCTGGAGCGGAGAAACTGGGTGCCGTCGGAGATGAAGCTTCCAGGGGGGAGCCAGATGTGAAATTCCCCGGTGATGAGCAGGCTGCTGTAGACCCGGATCTGCCAGATGCCGGCGGTGGGGGCCTCAAAGCGCATGAAAATCAGCTGGCTGCCGGAGCCGGCCTCGGCGTTGACGTAGGTGACGGTGATGACCGTCTGTTCCAGGAGAAAGCGGATGGGGGTGTCCGCGGTGAAGCTTAAAGGGATGCGGGCGATCCGCTCCCCTGTGGGGGAGAGGAAGCCGACGGTGTAGAGCTCCGGGTCCCTGGCCCAGAGTTCCATGACAAACCCCCGCTCCTCCTCGTCCACCCGCAGCTCCACGTCCTCGTACTCTGCGCCCTGGCCCAGAGTCCCCAGAAAGTGGCGCCCCTTGGCCGCCTCATTTCCGGCGGCCAGGACGGGGATGACGCCGGAGAGCTCCGCCAGCTGCCCCAGCATTTTGCCCAGGGGGGATGTGCCCTCGTGGCTGCCCTGGGAGGTGCCCAGGCCCAGCACGAGAACCAGGGGCAGACGGCGGGACGCCGCCAGCAGCAGGAGGTATTTGATCCCCATCATAATGTCATTCTCCTGGTAGGCCTGGGCGCCGTCGGCCAGGAGATAGAAATCCCGGAGGTACCGCTTGGCCGGGCGGCATTTCACAACGCCCAGGCGGCAGGCGGGGGCGGCCCCGAAAAAGGAGCTCCCCTCCGTCTGGCCGGCGGCGGCCACCCCGGCCAGGAAGGTGCCGTGGCCGTTCTCGTCCCTGGTGGGGACCAGGGAGAGAGGGTCCTCGGCGGCCAGGGCGGCGTTGAGTTCCTCCTCGGTGAAGGCGCGGCCGTAGGAGAAGGAGGAGTCGGCGAAGCCGGAGAAGGGGGAGGGTTCTCCGAAGAACTGCCGCTCCCCCTCCGCCGGCAGAGTCTGATCCCAGATGCCCAGGATGCGGGTGCGCCCGCCGGGGGAGACAAACAGCGGGCTGCAGTAGTCGATGCCGGTGTCCACGAAGCCGATCATCACCCCCTCGCCGCCGGTGCTCAGGGAGGGCTGGGAGAGGACGGCCAGGATGCCGGCCGCCTCCAGGGCGGAGGTGTCCAGCAGGGTGTATAATTTGGGGATGGATGCGTAAGAATAGGCGGAGAGGGAGAGGGGGAGAGCCTGGCTTAGGGGGAGGGAGACCACGGCGTACTGGCGGTTGATCAGATCCACGCAGGGGGAGCCGGTGATCTCCCTCAGAAACTCGATGGAATAGTTGTTGTGGGGCGCGATAAAATCGGCAAATTCTTCCGGGGAAGAGGCGGAGGGACAGATTTCCATAAAAATACCGTTTTTTTCAGACTATGCGGGGAGAATGGGGAAAATTCTTCGTCAAAAGATGGTTTTTGCTGGACGGGGAGACGCTGGGATAGTACAATGGAGAAAAGAGAGACAGGAGGCGGGGCTATGACATTTTTGGGGCTGACAGGTTTTCTGACGCTGACGGACCTGGCGCTGAAGGCGGAGATTGAGAGCAGAGACGAGGGGGAGTTCCCCTGGAAACTGGATAAAAAGGGATGGATCGAGGTTCACAAGAGCCACAATGAGGGCCTGCCCTTCGGCTTTTTAAAAGGATATCCGGAGGCGGTGCGGATGATTCCCCTGATGATGGCCTCGGCGGTGGGGGGCGTTCTGTTCTGGCTCCTCCAGAAAAAGGGCCATCGGATGGAGAAGCTGGGCTTTGCCCTGACCCTGGCCGGCGCCCTCAGCAACATCTACGACCGGATTTTCCGCCGCTACGTGGTGGACTATTTTTCCATCAACCTGGGACGGCTGAAAAAGGTGATCTTCAACCTGGGGGACGTGTTTATCCTCCTGGGAGGGGGAGTGCTCCTGCTCCACGAGGCGCTGGAGAGCGCGGCGGAGTGGAGAAAAAATAGGAAAAAGAAATAGGACGGACAGGCAGATGCCCTGGAGGCGCCTCGCAAAATGCGCAGGCCCGCTTCCAGGGCTTTTTTGCGGCTGCAGCCCACACGTTTTAATCTCCGGTCCCGGGGACTCTGGGGGGAGCGCAGCTCTCCCTCTGACAGAGGTAGAAGGGGAGAAATATTTTCATGGGCAGGGTGTGCCCGCCGGTGATCCGGTCGATGAGGATCTTGGCGGTCATCTGGCCCATCTCTTCTATGGGCACATGGATGGTGGTGAGCATGGGGGATAAGTACTGGGCGGTGTCGATGTCGTCAATGCTGATCACAGAGATGTCTTTGGGGATGCGCAGGCTCTTGTCCCGGATGGCGCGCATGGCGCCGATGGCGGTCACGTCGTTGCTGCAGAAAAATGCGGTGAGAAGGGGCTGCTGCTCCAGAAGCTTCAGGGCGCCTTTTAAGCCGCCGCTGGAGGTTTGGGGGACGGAGGCCACGTAGGAGGGGCTGCAGGGGAGGTGATGGCTCTCCAGGGCGTCCTGATAGCCCTGGTAGCGGGTCTCGTTGTCCGTCTCCCCGATGTAGCCGATGTGGCGGTGCCCCAGGCTGATGAGGTGCTCCACGGCGGTGACGGCGGCCTGGTAGCCGTCGCAGAGGATCTGGTCGTACTTGGCGTTGATCTCGTTTAGGCCGGTGTAGGCCACAAAGCGGCAGTGCTGCTTTAAGAATTTCAGGCCGGCCTTGTCGATCCGGCCGAGGACCGCCACGCCGTTGATGGACGGGTCCATGAACATGCGGAGGTTGGAGGAGGTTTCCGTCAGGTCAAAGGCCGTGAAGGAGGACTTGACCAGGTAATTCTGCTGGTAGGCGGCAGTCTCCACGCTGCGGGCCAGGGAGGAGAAGAAGGGGTCGTTGGGGGAGTCGGGGGTCCGGGCAAAGAGGCAGGCCAGAGAGCGGGTGTTGATGGGAGTTTGCTCTCTTTTTTGCAGACTTTTTGCGGAGATGTTGGGGGTGTAGCCGGTCTCCCGGACAATCTGCCAGATGCGGTCCTGCACCTCTTTGCTGGCCGCCTTGGAGTTCTGATTGTTGATCACCCGGGAGACGGTGGAGATGGATACGCCGGCTTTTTGTGCAATTTCTTTCAGTGTCATGGGGACCTCCTTTCGTTCGTTTATTAATTAACGATAAAAATAGGATTTTCAATAATTGGATTATAGCACAAACAGCACAATATAGCAAACGTTTGCGTAAAAAACATTTGATTTTTGTTTATATATTTTTTATAATGAGCTTACGATATGGACAGCGGTGTAACATAAATTTGACTAAAAGCAGCGAACGCAAAACAATGTATCATTATTATTTTCAAGGAGGAGGATGTTTTATGAAGTTGAAGGCATTGGCAGCGATGGGGTTGACAGTGGCGATGTGTACGGGGGCTCTCGCGGGCTGCGGCGGCGGAGAGACGAGCGGAGGCGGAGACGCCCAGTATGAGCTGACGGTATCCGGAATCGGCGGCAGCTTGAACTGGCTGCCCATCTATGTGGCTCAGCAGGAGGGTTACTTTGACGAGGCGGGCCTGAGCATCAGCGAGCAGCTGTTCACCAACGGCCCGGTGCAGATGGAGTCCCTTTCCGCTGACGGCTGGGACATCGGCTGTACAGGAATCGGCGGCGTGTTCGCCGGAGTTCTGGGATACGACGCGGTGGTTCTGGGAGCCAGCAACACCGACGACGGCACCCAGGTGGTGTTCACCAGAAATGATTCCGACATCGTGGCGGCCGGCACCGGCAACAATACCTACAGCGACGAGATCTACGGCACAGCCGACACCTGGAAGGGCAAATCCGTGCTGTGCAACACCGGAAGCGTAACGCAGTACGTATTTGTAAAGACCCTGGAGGGATTTGGCCTGACCCAGTCTGACGTGGAGTTCATCGCCATGGATCCCGCTACCGCCTACAGCGCGTTCATCGCCGGCGAGGGCGACGCCTGCGTGCTGACGGGAGCCGGCGGAACCTTCCGCATGATGGTGGAGCCGGACAAGTACACGCCTGTGTCCAGCGGTCCCCTGGTAGATTCCGGTCTGATGTGCCATTTCGTGGCCAACAAGAACAGCTACGCGGATCCGGAGAAGTATGAGGCGATGAAGGTGTTCATCAAGGAATACTACAGAGCCATGGATTGGATCAGAGAGAACCCGGAGGGCGCCGTGGAGTACTGCATGGCTATGAACGACGAGAACGGAAGCTCCATGGACGAGGAGACCACCAAGATGTACGTGGAGGCCGACACCTACTTCACCCTGGACGAGTCTGTTGCCATGATGGAGGCCGGAGATGGCGGCGTTTCCGAGATGGAGCAGAAGATGAGCGACGTTCTGGGTTTCTTCATCCAGTGCGGCAACTACGAGGAGGGAGACCTGGAGAAGTTTGCAGGTCACGTGGACTCCAAGCTGCTGAACGAAGTGCTGGCTGAGTCTGGAACCACAGCTGAATAAGTGTAGAAGTCATCTGCGGAAAAAGCGTCCGCGGGCAGATATCCGGCCGCCGCTCCCGGAACCTGGTTTCCCTACGGCGGGAGACCAGGCGGGGCGGCGGCCCTGATATTTAGAAATGAAAAAGGAGAATGTGTATGGCAGCAGATAAAAAGAATCTGGAAGCCAAATGGTCAGAGTATCTGGAGCAGCAGAAGCGCGACAATGTGAAGTACATGCTGCTCAGCGCAGCCGGCATTCTGACGGTGCTGATCATCTGGCAGGGAGTGGTAATGCTTGGGCTGGTGGACTCTCGCCTGCTTCCCCCGCCCACGACGGTGCTGGCCACCCTGGTTGACAAATTTTCAAATACGGTGCCGGACGGCAACGTGCTGGGAACCAACATCCTGGCCAGCCTTCAGGTGGCTCTGTCCGGTTTCTGTGTGGCGATCATCATCGGGGTTCCCCTGGGACTCCTCATGGGCTGGTGGACCTACGCGGAGCGTTTCATCCGCCCCATCTTTGAGCTGGTTCGCCCCGTTCCCCCCATCGCCTGGATTCCCCTGGTAGTGGTGTGGATGGGCGTTGGCCTGAAGGCAAAGGCCCTGATCATCTTTTTCACGGCTTTCGTTCCCTGTGTGATCAACTCCTACACGGGAATCAAGCTCACCAGCCAGGTGCTCATCGATGTGTCCAGAACCTTCGGAGCTCCCAACTGGCTGATTTTCTGGAAAATTGGAATTCCGTCCTCTCTTCCCATGGTATTTGCGGGCATCCGCGTGGCGCTGGGCAACTCCTGGTCCACTCTGGTAGCCGCTGAGATGCTGGCGGCCAGCGCCGGACTGGGCTACATGATCCAGATCGGACGTACCGTGGCCAGACCGGATATCGTAATCGTGGGTATGGTGGTGATCGGCGCCATCGGAGCAATCCTTTCGGCAATCCTGTCCCGCTGTGAGAGCTACTTCCTTCGCTGGAAGGTAAATCGTTAGGAGGGCGCATATGGATAGAATGAGCAGCAAACAGAAAATGATCCGGAACGTGCTGTACTGGGGCCTTCCCGTGCTGGCAATTCTCGTGATCGTCGTCGGCTGGATCGCATTCTCAGCCAGCCATCCGGACCTGATGCCGGCTCCCTGGGACGTGTGGGAGCGTTTCATCCGGACCTTTACAAGACCCATCGCCAAGACCACGCTGATCGGCCATGCCTGGGCCAGTCTTCGTCGGGTGCTGATCGCCCTGCTGATCTCCTGGGCCTTCGGTATCGCCTTCGGTATCCTCATCGGCTGGAGCCGCTGGGCCAGAGCCTTCTTCGGCAGTATTTTTGAAGTCATCCGCCCCATCCCGCCCATCGCGTGGATCCCCATCGTGATCATGTGGTTCGGACTGGGCGAGTTCCCCAAGGTACTCCTGGTGTTCATCGGAACCTTCGTTCCCCTGGTGATCAACACCTCCGCCGGAATCGAGATGGTGGACCGGATCAACATCCATGTGGGACGTATCTTCGGCGGAAATAACAAGCAGATTCTGAAAGAAATCGTGATTCCCACGGCTCTGCCGTCCATCTTCGCCGGCATCCGTACCTCCGTCAGCTCCGGCTGGACCACTGTGCTGGCCGCAGAGATGATGGGCGCTCAGCAGGGTCTGGGCTCCCTGGTGACCAGAGGCTGGCAGGGAAGCGACCTGTCCCTGGTGCTGGTGTCCGTAATCACCATCGCTGTGATCGGAGCAATCCTGGCAGTGATCTTACAAAAACTGGAAAAGGTGGTGTGTCCATGGAACAACAAGTAAAAAGAATGGAAATCCGCAATCTGTCCAAGACCTTTTTCTCCAAGAAGGGGTATTTTACAGCCATCGACAATGTGAGCTTTGACGTATATGACGGAGAATTTCTGGTCATCCTGGGTCCCGGGCGCTGCGGCAAGACGGTTATGTTAAATATCATCGCCGGGGTGGAGGACGCCACAGAGGGACAGATCATCTACAACGGAAAAGAGTGGAAGGGACTGAACCCGGAGATCGGCATGGTATTCCAGAAGCTGGCTCTGATGTCCTTCAAGACGGTTATCGAGAACGTGGAGCTGGCTTTAAAGTTCCGGGGCATGAAGAAGGAAGAGCGCCGGGAGATCGCCAGACACTACATCAAGCTGGTGGGCCTGGAGGGCTTTGAGGACTATTATCCCAGACAGCTGTCCGGCGGCATGCAGCAGCGCGTGGGCATCGCCAGAGCCTACGCGGCGGATCCAAAGCTTCTGATCATGGATGAGCCCTTCGGCAAGCTGGACGCCCAGACCCGCTATAAGATGCAGGAGGACCTGTTGAAGATGTGGGAGCAGGAGAAGCGCACGGTTATCTTCGTGACCAACAACATCGAGGAGGCCTGCTATCTGGGCGACCGGATCATCCTGCTCAGCGACTGCCCGGCCAGGGTGAAAGAGGTGTATCCCATCGATATTCCGCGTCCGAGAGATATGGTAAGCAGAGAATTCCTTGAGCTGCGGACGGTGATCTCCGACAATACGGATCTGTCTATTTAATCCCAGGAGGAGGAGCGTATGCCTGAAAAAGATAACAGACCAGTAAAAGTAGAAGTGAAGAACCTGACAAAGAAGTTCGGAGATCTGCTGGTGCTGGACGATATGTCATTTAATATTCGAAAAGGAGAATTTGTGTGCGTGGTAGGCCCCACCGGATGCGGAAAATCCACATTCTTAAACTGCCTCACCAGAATTCACATGCCCACAGTCGGCGACATCTACATCGACGGCGTGCCGGCGGATCCCAGAAAGCACAACATCTCCTTCGTGTTCCAGGAGCCCAGCGCCCTGCCGTGGCAGACGGTTGAGCAGAACATCGCCTACGGGCTGAAGATCAAGAAGGTGCCGAAGGACGAGATCGACCGCCGGGTGAACCAGATCCTGGATCTCATGGGACTGCAGGAGAGCCGGAAATCCTATCCCGGCGAGCTGTCCGTGTCCGCGGAGCAGAGAATCATCATCGGAAGATCCTTCGCCATGCAGCCGGACCTGCTGCTCATGGACGAGCCCTACGGCCAGATGGACGTAAAGATGCGGTTCTACCTGGAGGACGAGGTGGTGCGCCTGTGGAAGGAGCTGGGAAGTACGGTTATCTTCATCACCCACAACATCGAGGAGGCCGTGTACCTGGCGGAGAAGGTGCTGATTTTGACCAACAAGCCGGCCAAGATCAAGGAGGAGGTCTACATCGACCTGCCCAGACCCAGGGACATCACATCCCCCAAATTCATTGAGTACAGAAACTATATCACAGATAAGATCAAATGGTGGTAAAAGGAGGACTGAATTTTATGAAGGTACTTTGCATTGAAAAACCCGGACAGCTGGAACTGAAGGAATTTTCAAAGCCGGAGCTGCAGCCCGGTCAGGCGATTATCAAGATGGAAATGTGCGGAATCTGCGGTTCTGACGTGACCGCTTACCGGGGCGTCAACCCCACTATGAAATACCCCATCAACGGCCTGGGCCATGAGGGCGTGGGCGTAGTTGTGGAGGTGGGCGAGAACCCTGAGGGCTTAAAGGTGGGCGACCGCGTTGCCTTGGAGCCCTATGTGCCCTGCTTAAAGTGCCATATGTGCGCCGAGGAGCGGTGGAACAACTGCGCAGACCTGCACGTGTGCGGCGTTCACAAGGACGGTATGATGGCGGAGTACTTCCTCCATCCCACCAGACAGTGCTTTAAGATCCCGGACGACATGAGCTTCCTCCACGCAGCCCTGGTGGAGCCCTTCACCATCGGCCTGCACGGAGCCACCAGAGCCAGAGTGAAAGCGGGCGAGCATGTGGTGGTGTTCGGCGCCGGCGTCATCGGACTGATGGCATCCTTCGCCTGCATCAACTACGGCGCAACCCCCATCCTGGTGGACATCATCCAGGAGAGACTGGACGAGGCCAAGGAGATGGGCGTTCCCTACGTGTTCAACTCCAAGGAGGGGAACGTGGAGGACTATCTGAAGGAAGTGACGAACGGCAAGCTGCCGGAGGCCATGATCGACTGTACGGGAGCCCCCGCCATCTTGGGAAAGATGCACGACTACGTGTGCCATGGCGGAAGAATCGCCCTCATCGGCTGGCCCCATGACCCGGTGCTGATCAACACCGTGCGCCTGATGCAGAAGGAGATCGACGTGGTTCCCAGCAGAAACTCCAACAAGAAGTTCCCGGAGGCGATTCAGCTGATCCACGACGGCAAGCTGCCGGTGGACGCCCTCACCACCAGAACCTGCAAGCTGGACGAGGTGGAGACGGTGATCCAGGACATGATCAAGAATCCTGCCAATTATCTGAAAGTTGTAGTGGAGATCTGATGACTTTAAGGAGGTAGAACTGTGCTTACCACAAGTTTTGACATGCTGAAAAAAGCTTACGAGGGGCACTACGCGGTGCCCGCCATCAACACCCAGGGCGGAACCTACGACATCATCCGGGCCATCTGTATGGCGGCGGAGGAGCTGAAATCCCCCATCATCCTGGCCCACTATGTGAGCACAGGGGAGTATTCCGGCCACGACTGGTTCTTTGAGACGGCAAAATGGATGGCAGATAAGGTGTCCGTCCCCGTGGCGGTCCACTTAGACCACGGGGACAGCTTTGAGCGGTGCATGGAAATGCTGAAGATCGGATTTACCTCTATTATGTACGACGGCTCCGCCTATCCCGTGGAGGAGAACGCCAGGAGAACGGAGGAGGTGGCGAAGGTCTGCCGGGCCTTCGGCGTTCCCCTGGAGGCGGAGATCGGTGAGCTGGCCAGACTGGACGACCAGGGGCGGGCCATGGGCTGCTCCAACATCGCCGACCCGGAGGTGGTGAAGCAGTACCTGTCCCTGTGCCGCCCGGACTCCCTGGCCATCGGCATCGGCAACGCCCACGGCTTCTACAAGGGGCCGGTGGACATCCGGGTGGAGGTGCTGGAGGAGTGCCGGAAATTCACGGACATCCCCTTCGTCCTCCACGGCTGTACCGGCATGGACGAGGCACTCGTCCGCCGGGCCATCGACGCCGGGGTGGCCAAGATCAATTTTGGAACCCAGATCCGCTGCCAGTTTGTGGAGTATCTGAAGGAAGGACTGGCGGAGGGAAAGGACGAGGGACATGCCTGGAAGCTGTCCCGGTACGCGGAGGAACGGCTCCGCGGGGACATTAAGGACATTATCCGTCTGGCTGGTTCCCAGGGAAAAGCATAGGAAAGGCTGGTGAAACCCATGATTATCACATTGAAGAACGGCTGCCTGACGGCGGGGATCGACACCATGGGGGCGCAGCTGATTTCTCTGAAAGATAAAGAAGGAACGGAGTACATCTGGCAGCGGGACCCGGAGGTGTGGAAGAACTGTTCTCCCATCCTCTTCCCCATCGTGGGCAATCTGCGAAACGACCGCACATGGATTGAGGGGAAGGAGTACTCCATCGTAAAGCACGGGCCCTGCAAGACTCTGGAGTTTGACCTGCTGGCGTCGGATGAGACGGAGGCGGTCTTCGCCCTGGACGACGGCCATTTCCCGGAAGGCTGCTACCCCTACCGCTTTCAGCTGCGGGTGCGGTACCGCCTGGGGGAGAAGGGCCTCACGGCCTCCCTGGAGGTGGAGAACCGAGATGGGAGAGACATCTTTTACTGCCTGGGATTCCACACTGGCTTTCGCTGCCCCCTGGGGGAGGGAGAGCGGTTTGAGGACTATGAGCTGACGTTCCCGGAAAAGCAGACGGCCGGCTACCGCCGCTACGATCTGGAAAAGCTGGAGTTTGACAAGTCCAGGGAATATCCCTTCCCGGGAAAGGACGGAATCCACATCCCCCTGACCAGGGCACTGTTCGCCAACGACGCCTTCTGGTTCGACCGCACGGCGGCCAGGGAGGTCTCCTTAAAGAGCAGGGTCAGCGGCCGGGGCGTAAAGGTGGAGTATCCGGATTTTGAGACAGTGGCCTTCTGGACCACGCCGGGCGAGAGGGGAACATTCCTCTGCATCGAGCCCTGGAACGGCTCGGGAGCCTGCTCCGACGAGGACGACGAATTCATCCACAAGAACCATCTGCAGAGGCTGAGCCAGGGAAAGACGGGAATCTACTCCATGACCATATCCCTGCTGTGAACGCAGCAGACTGAGAGAAAAGAGGAAACGCTATGGCATTAGTATCATTGAAACCGATTATTGACGCGGCGCTGGACTACGGCTACGGCCAGGGCGCCTTCAACGTAAACGCGGTGGCCCAGGCCAAGGCGGTGATCGAGGTTCACGAGATGTTCCGCGCCCCGGCTGTGCTGCAGGGGGCCGATCTGGCCAACGGCTTCATGGGCGGCTGCGTGGACTTTAAAAACGCCACCCTGGAGGACAAGAAGCGGGGGGCGAAGCTCATCGCCGACGCGGTGAGAAAGTACGGGGAGAACGCCTCCATCCCGGTGGTGCTCCACCTGGACCACGGCCGTGATTTCGACTCCTGCAAGGCGGCCATCGACGGCGGATATACCTCCGTCATGATCGACGGATCCTCCCTGGAATTTGACCAGAATGTGGAGCTGACCCGCGAGGTGGTAAAATACGCCCACGCCAGAGGCGTCAGCGTGGAGGGCGAGCTGGGAGTCCTGGCAGGCGTGGAGGATCACGTGTTTGCCAGCAACTCCACCTACACCAACCCCTTAAAGGCGGTAGAGTTCTTCAAAAAGACCGGTGTGGACGCCCTGGCCATCTCCTACGGCACCATGCACGGAGCCTCCAAGGGCAAGGACGTGAAGCTGAGAAAGCAGATCCCCACGGCCATCAGAGAGTGCTTAAATCACGAGGGAATCCGCGGCGGCCTTGTATCCCACGGATCCTCCACCGTTCCCAAATACATTGTGGATGAGATCAACGCCCTGGGCGGCAACATCCAGAACGCCTACGGCATCTCCCTGGCGGAGCTCAAGGAGGCCATCACCTGCGGCATCAACAAGATCAACGTGGACACGGACATCCGCCTGGCGGTGACCAGAAACATGAAGGAGCTCTTCGCCGGATGCCCCGAGCTTCGGGAGAGCCCGTCCATCGGCGGCGTGTACCAGCTGCTGGAGAACAACAAGGATCAGTTCGATCCCAGAGTCTTCCTGCCCCCGGTGATGTACGGAAACATTCCGGACGGCGATGTGGCCAGACTGATGGAGTGCGTGGAGAAGGGTGTGAAGGAGGCCGTGGGAACTCTGATCGTTCAGTTCGGCGCCTACGGAAAAGCACCCCTGGTGAAGCGCCCCAGCCTGGAGGAAATGAAGGAATACTATAAGAACGAAGGAAAATGACGTTCTATGGAGGGAACATGACAGGAAATGTACTGGTTGTCCACGGGGGAGGCCCAACCCCCGTGATGAACGCCTCCCTGTACGGAGTGATCATGGAGAGCAGAAAGCACCCGGAGGTGGGCTGCGTGTACGGGGCCCTGGGGGGCATGGAAGGAATTTTTAAGGAGCGCTTTATCAACCTCACCGAGGTGGATGACAGCGTGATCCGCAGGCTGCTGGAGACTCCCGGGACGGCCATCGGCTCCTCCCGGTATCCGGTGACTGACGAGGATTATAAGAAGACCCCGGAGATCATGAGAAAGTACAATATCAAATACATCCTGCCCAACGGCGGCAACGGCACCATGGATACCTGCGGGAGAATCTACAAGGCCTGCGCGGCGGAGGGCTACGGCGACCTGCGGGTGGTGGGGATCCCCAAGACCATCGACAACGATCTGGCGGTGACGGACCACACCCCCGGCTACGGCAGCGCCGCCCGCTACATGGCGGCCTCCGTCCAGGAGGTGGGAGCCGACGTCCGCTCCCTCCCCATCCATGTGTGCGTCATAGAGGCTCTGGGGAGGAACGCCGGCTGGATCACAGCGGCCTCCGCCCTGGCCAGAAAGAAGAAGGACGACGCCCCGCACCTGATCTACCTGCCGGAGCGGCCCTTTGACGAGGAGCAGTTCCTGAAGGATGTGAAGGAGCTCTACGACCGCCTGGGCGGCGTGGTGGTGGTGGCCAGCGAGGGCTTAAAGAAGGCGGACGGCACCCCCATCGTGGAGCCGATCTTTAAGACGGAGCGGGCAGTGTACTACGGGGATGTGAGCGCCCACCTGGCAAACCTGGTGATTAAACGCCTGGGCATCAAGGCCAGGAGCGAGAAGCCGGGGCTCTGCGGCAGGGCTTCCATCGCCTGGCAGTCCCCCGTGGACCGGGAGGAAGCGATCCTGGCGGGGGAGAAGGCTCTCCTGGCGGCGGTGGAAGGGCACACCGGCGTGATGGTGGGCTTTAAGCGGAAGGAAGGCCGGGAGTACGGGATTGAAACCTTCCTGATCCCCATTGAGGAAGTGATGATGGTGGAGAAGACGGTGCCGGATACATTCATAAACGCCGAGGGCAACGATGTGACGGAGGCGTTTACAGAGTGGTGCCGTCCGTTAATCGGACCGGAGCTCAGGGATTTTGTGGACTTCCAGTCCGGAAATGAGGGAGATCTATGAAACATATTTTTTTAAATCTGAAACGGTTTGACATCCCCAGGGAGCAGGGCGGCGTCAACAGCATCGCTGAGCCATCCCAGTGGGGAAGCTATATCGTGAGCAGCACCCAGGACGGGGTGAAGAAGCTCAAGGAGGCGGCGGGGGAGGACACCGAGTTTGTGATGTACTTCCCGGAAGCCCACATTCTCCCGGCGGTCCAGGCGAAGACCCAGGACAGCCCCCTGACCGTGGGCTGCCAGAGCGTGTACCGGGACGACGTGGCTGCCGGCCACAATTTCGGAGCGTTCACCGCCAACCGCACGGCCAAGGCCATGAAGGCTCTGGGCTGCGGGAGCGTGCTCATCGGGCACTGCGAGGAGAGAAATGACAAGGCCGGAATCCTGGCGGAGGCCGGGGTGACGGACACGGCGGCGGTCAACCGCCTGCTGAACCAGGAGGTTCGCCGGGCCGTGGAGGCCGGCCTCACGGTGCTCTACTGCATCGGCGAGAAGGCGGAGGAGCAGGAGCGCTGGCAGGAAGTCTTAAAGGAGCAGATCGAGACGGGGCTTGAGGGTGTGGACCGCGCAAAGGTGGTCATCGCCTACGAGCCGGTGTGGGCCATCGGGCCGGGGAAGATCCCGCCGGATCAGGCCTACATCACGAAGATCGCGGACTATGTCAAGGAGGTTTCCGGGGGCATGGACGTGGTCTACGGAGGCGGCTTAAAGCAGGACAACGCGAAGATGCTGTCGGAGATCGGCTCCATCGACGGGGGACTCATCGCTCTGACCCGCTTTGCCGGGGAGATCGGCTTCTACCCGGAGGAGTATCTGGAGATTGCCGGAATCTACCTGGGCGTAAATGGCTGATTTCAGCCTGAACGCATCGAATCCACGCCGCCCAAGCGGCGGCCAACAGAGAGGTACAGACTATGAAAAATTTACAGTTTGAATATGGACAGGGCCTGATGAACGCGTCTCTTCCGGACAATACGGACGTATTTATCCCGGGAGTGACTGTGCCGGATCCGCCCTGCATCCCGGAGGATCAGCTGGAGGAGGCGTATCTGAAATCCATCCGCAACCCCATCGGCATGCCTCCCCTTTCGGAGCTGGCCCACAAGGGCTCCAAGGTGACCATCGTATTTCCGGACATCGTGAAGGGCGGTCTGCAGCCCACTTCCCACCGGAAGATGTCCATCCGCATTATTCTGAATGAACTTTACAAGGCGGGGGTGGAGAAGAAGGACGTTCTTCTTATCTGTTCCAACGGACTGCACCCCAAGAACAAGATTCCCCAGCTGCGGGCCATCCTGGGGGACGAGCTGTTCAATGAGTTCTGGTACACAGGTCAGATCATCAACCACGACAGCGAGGACCACGACCACATGGTGAACTGCGGGTTCACCGATCGGGGAGATCCGGTGTATTTGAACAAGTACGTGCACGACTGCGATCTGCCCATCCTCATCGGCCACACCCAGGGCAACCCCTACGGCGGCTACTCCGGCGGCTACAAGCACTGCGCCACCGGCTTGAACCACTGGACATCCATCGCCTCCCACCACGTGCCCCAGGTGATGCACCGGGAGGACTTCACCCCGGTGAGCGGCCATTCCCTCATGCGGACCAAGTTTGACGAGATCGGCATGAAGCAGGAGGAGCACATGGGCAAGAAGTATTTCTGCTGCGATGCGGTTCTGGACACCCAGTCCCGCCAGATCGAGATCAACTCCGGCTACGCCGCAGAGATGCAGCCCCTGTCCTGGAAGACGGCGGACAAGCGGACCTACGTGCCCTTCGCCGAGGAGAAATACGACATCATGGTGTTCGGCATGCCCCAGGAGTTCCACTACGGCAACGGCATGGGCACCAACCCCATCATGATGATGCAGGCCCTCTCCGCCCAGGTGATCCGTCATAAGCGGGTGATGAAGGACAACTGCGTGATCATCTGCTCCTCCATCTGCAACGGCTACTTCCACGACGAGCTGTGGCCCTACCTGAGAGAGTGCTACGACATGTTCCAGCACGACTACATGAACGTGCTCACGGATATGAACCGCTACGGCGAGTATTTTGCCACCAACGAGGAGTACATCCGCAAATATCGCTACTGCAACGCCTTCCATCCCTTCCACGGATTCTCCATGATGAGCTGCGGACAGATCGCTGAGATGAACACCTCCGCCATCTACATCGTGGGAGCCCAGGAGCCCGGCTACGCCAGAGGCATGGGATTGAAGACCAGAGCGACCTTCGAGGAGGCCCTGGCGGACGCCATGAAAAAGTACACGGGCCCCAATCCCAGAATTCTGGCTCTGCCTCAGACCTACAAGCTGGCGGCCGTTCATCTGATGCTCAAGGATCAGGTGTACGACGGGACCAACGGAAGCGCCCATCCGGACGCATATGTGAAATAAGACAACATCCACTCCTAATGAAATGTGATACAGGGCGCCCCGCCCGCGGAATGACTGATGCCGCGGGCGGGGCGCCCGCGTTTGCGCGATGTTTAGGGGATTTTGCGGAATTTTTTCTGGAAAATGGCTCCAGACAGGCGTATAATGGACACAAGTATGCTGTCAAAATCAATTTGGCAGGATGGGCCGGGCGGGGCGTCCGCCGGTTACTTTGGGAGGAAGGCCGCCCAGGCGGAGGAGGAGATCCAGAAGCTGGAAGCCCAGGACCACGGGAAGGTGGTTCTGGACGCGGAGAAGCTGGAGTACATCTCCAGCGCCGGCCTGCGGGTGATCCTGCGGCTGCGCAAGCAGGAACCGGAACTGGCCATCGTCAACGCCTCCCCGGAGGTCTACGAGATCTTTGAGATGACGGGCTTCACGGAGATGATGCCCGTGAGCCGGGCCTACCGCCGCGTCTCTGTGGACGGCTGCGAGGTCATCGGCCAGGGGGCCAACGGCAAGGTGTACCGCCTGGATCCTGAGACCATCATCAAGGTGTACTTAAATCCCAACAGCCTTCCGGATATCCACCGGGAGCGGGAGCTGGCCAGAAAGGCCTTCGTCCTGGGCATCCCCACGGCCATCCCCTACGACGTGGTGAAGGTGGGGGACGGCTACGGCTCCGTCTTTGAGCTCTTAAACGCCAAGTCCTTCGGCAGCCTGATCGCGGAGCACCCGGAGGAGATGGACAAGTATGTGAAGAT
>MHCFR05601__coassemble_1178_pt1 | contig 19443 bp, 15 predicted proteins | sample MHCFR05601__metabat2_high_PE_003 | metagenome-assembled genome bin MHCFR05601
CCGCCGAAACAGAGAAAGAGCCGCCCGGTCTACCGGCAGCGGCTCTGATACTCTGAGGGGGACATCCCCACAATCTTTTTAAACTGGGAGCTGAAATAGGCGGTATCCTGATACCCCACCTTCTCCGCGGCCTCGTACACCTTGATCCGGCAGTCCCGCAGATACTCCATGGAGCGCCAGATCCGGTAGGTGGTCAAATACTCCGTGAAGGAGTAACCCGTCTCCCGCTTCAGGATCCGGCTCAGGTAGCCCTCCGACAGATCCAGGTAGCCGGCGACCATGCCGATGTTGATATCCTCCCGGTAGCGGCTGCGGATGAACTCCAGCGCCTCGTCCACGTACTTGGCCTTGAAGTGCCTGCCCGGGTCAAAATCCGGCAGCACCGGCCTCTCCTCCGTCCCCGGGCGGTCCGCCTTGGTCACCGCCTGCACCGCCTCCTCGATCGCCCCGTCCCTCAGAGGCTTTAACAGGTAATCGCTGACCCCCAGGCGTATGGCGCTCTGGGCGTAGCCGAAATCACTGTAGGCCGTCAGAATGATGAATCTGGCCTGGCAGCCATTTTTCCGCAGCTGGCGGATCATTTCCACCCCGTCCATCCGGGGCATCTTTACATCGGTGATGACAATGTCCGGCGAAAATTTTTCCGCCATCTCCACCCCCTCCTCGCCGTTGGGCGCCTCCCCCACCACCCGGCAGCGGAGTTCCTCCCAGCGAATGGTGGTGCACAGCCCCCGGCGCACCGTGGGGTCGTCCTCGACAATCAATACTTTATACATGCTTTACCTCCATGGGAAGAATGATGGTGATGGTGGTTCCCTCCCCCGCCTCCGACCTGGCTTTCAGCCCATAGCCTTCCCCGTAATGTATTTTTAAAATGGAAATCAGGTTGTAGAGCCCCAGATGGCCGTCCGGCCTGGCAGGGCTTGGCGAATTGATCCAGCGCACCACCTCCGGGGGCATCCCCCTGCCGTCGTCAAACACGGAAATCCGCAGATCCTCCCCGTCCTGGGCAGCGATGATGCAGATATAGCCGTTGCCGTCCTGCTCCACCCCGTGAATCACCGCGTTCTCCACCAGGGGCTGCAGGAGCATTTTGGGCACCATGGCGGAGCGCAGGGAATCCGGCACCTCCGTCTCGTACTGGAACCCTTCCGGCAGGCGGGCCTTCTGGATGGCCATATAGCTGTCGATGGTCTCCAGCTCCTCCTCCAGGGTCACAAACTCCCGGGAGGAGACCGCCCGGCGGAGGATGGCCGCCAGGTTTTCCGCCATCACAGCCACATCCGGCAGCTGGTGGATCTTGGCGCTCCACTTGATGGTGTCCAGAGTATTGTAGAGAAAATGGGGGTTGAGCTGCGTCTGATAGAGGCGCAGCCTGGCGGCGCTCAGCGCCTTCTGCTGCTCCACCGCCTCATCCACATGATCCTTCAGATCCGCGGTCATGCGGTTAAAGTTCTCCGTCAGCTCCCCCAGCTCATCCTGGCTCTCCACGGGGACCTGGACGCTCAGATCCCCCTTCCGCACCCGGCGCATCCCCTCCGTCAGGCTGCGGATGGGGCTGGAGATCCGGCGGCTCAAAGCCATGGCGATGAGCAGACAGAGCGCCAGGCAGACCACCGACATAAGAAGGCTGATCTGCCGGAGGGACGCCGCCGCAGAGGCGCTGATGGGGGCCGTGATCCGGTGGATCAGGCGGTAGCCGCCGTCCGTCTCCGCCGCCGTGTACGCATACCCGTCCTTAAACTCCTCCGTCCCCGCCAGCTCCCCGGCGGCGGCCAGCAGATTCACCCCCTCCTCGTAGGAGAGGTTGCGGTTGGAGGCGTAGATGGGAATCCCCGAGGGATCCGCCAGGACCAGGGTGCTCCCCGAGCTGAAGCAGCCCCGAAACAGATTTTCCAGGCTGTCCTCGGAGAAATCCAGCACCAGGATCCCCGTCCGCATACCGCCGGCATTTTCGATGGGATAGGCCGCCTGGAAGCGAATCTCTCTGCCGCCGCCCCCGAAATTTTCCGGCACATAATAGTGAATCCCACCGGGGGCGCCTACCAGGCTCTGCAGCAGGCCCTCGTACCTGCTGAGGGACGGGGCCGCCACCCGGCTGTCCGTGGTGAAGCGCTGCATGCCGCCCACGTCGTAGATGGAGAACACCGCGTCCGTGGGCATGGAGGACGCCGCCTCGTAGAGAGACTGGTAGAGAGCCTGGATGGCCGCGTCGTCCTTGCTGTCGATGAGGATGGTGGCCGCCGACTGATCCAGGCTGCGGCAGGCGTACTCGCAGTCGGACAGGAAGCCGGCAAACACCTGCACCGCCTGCCGATTCTGGCTCTCCCCCGAGGTCAGAGCCTGATACTTTAAGGACATGTCAAAGATGCGCACCAGGAAAAAGCTGGTGAGAAAGAGGGGCAGAAGGGCCACCAGGCCGCAGCTGAAAAAGATTCTGTATTTAAACTGGGTAAAATGAAATTTTTTCATAAATTCGCCGTCAGCCCCCCTCAAACCGATAATTGATTTAAATATACCACAATTTTACAGCCGCCGCCAGCCTTTTCCTGAACTGGGATGGCGCCCGGCGGCAGAACAAAGGAGGTCACACATCATGAGCATTCGCTTTGGAACCGGTGGCTGGAGAGCCATCATCGGAGATGATTTCATCAAATCCAACATCCGCATTCTGGCGGAGGCCATGGCCAGAAAAATGAAGCGGGAGCAGGTGCTCCCCCGCCTGGCCATCGGCTACGACCGGCGCTTCCTGGCCAAGGAGGCGGTGCAGTGGGCGGCGGAGGTCCTGGCCGCCGAGGGCATCATCGTCCAGTTCGTAAACCGCTCCTCCCCCACCCCCCTGATCATGTTCTACGTCATGGCCCACGACCTGGACTACGGCATGATGGTCACCGCCAGCCACAACCCCTCCCTCTACAACGGGTTCAAGGTGTTCACCCGGGGCGGGCGGGACGCGGACGAGACACAGACCGCCGACCTGGAGCGCTACATCGACCAGGTGGAGGCGGATCTTCGCCAGGGCTATGAAATTCCCTCCCTGCGCTACGAGGACGGGGTCAAATCCGGCCTGATCCAGGAGTTCAACCCGCTGAACGAGTACCTGGACAGCATCATCAGCCGCCTGGACATGCAGGCCATCCGGGACGCCGGCCTGCGGGTGGTGCTGGATCCCCTCTACGGCGTGAGCCAGACCGCCCTGCAGACCATCCTCTCCACCGCCCGCTGCTACATGGAGACCATCCACAGCGGCCACGACACCCTGTTTGCGGGAAAGCTCCCGGCCCCCAACGCCGACACCCTGAAAACCCTGCAGAATTACGTCACAGACTACCGCTATGACATCGGAGTCGCCACCGACGGGGACGCCGACCGCATCGGAGTCATCGACGACACCGGCCGTTTCCTCCACCCCAACGACATCCTGGTTCTCCTCTACTACTACCTGGTAAAATACAAGGGCTGGTCCGGCCCGGTGGTGCGCAACATCTCCACCACCCACATGCTGGACCGGGTGGCGGAGAGCTTCGGCCAGACCTGCTACGAGGTGCCCGTGGGCTTCAAGTACATCTCCAAGAAGATGTCGGAGACCGGGGCCATCATCGGCGGGGAATCCTCCGGCGGCCTCACCATCCAGGGACACATCCACGGAAAGGACGGCGTCTACGCCGCCTGCCTGCTGGTGGAGATGATCGCCGTCACCGGCAAAAAGCTGTCGGAGATCTACCGCTCCATCCGGGAGATCTACGGCTCCCTCTACATGGAGGAGCGCTCCTACACCTTCACACCGGAAAAGAAGGAGGAGCTGAACACTCTCCTCATGGAGGAGAGGAAGGTTCCCTCCCTCCCCTTCCCCGTCTCCAGGATCTCCTACGAAGACGGCTGCAAGGTGTACCTGGAAAACGGAGGCTGGATCAGCGCCCGCTTCTCCGGCACAGAACCCCTGCTGCGGATCTTCTGCGAGATGGAGGACAGGGAGGACGCCGTCCGCCTCTGCCGAATCTTTGAGGATTTCCTCGGCCTCAAATCCCCGGAACATTTCTGAGCGCAGATCGCTGCGCACAGACCGCTGAACACCAGACCGCTGCGCACGACCGCAAAATCCGCCCGAGGCCAGACCGCTTCGGGCGGATTTCTGATTCTGAAACCGGCACACGCTACAGCAGAGGGGACAGCAGCCGGCTGCACTGCTCCTTCACCCGCACCAGGGCGCTCCTTCTGCGGTAGTCCTCCAGGGTGATCTCCCGGCACATCTTCAAATCCTCCGCAAAGGCCTCCTCCAGCTCCTGGGTGACCTCCTCGTCGTAGATCACCGCATTCACCTCAAAATTCAGCTCAAAGCTCCGGATGTCCATGTTGGCAGTGCCATAGCTGCACACGCGGCCGTCCGTCATCACCCCCTTGGCGTGGAGAAACCCGTTCTCATAGGTGTAGCAGTGCACCCCCGCCGCCAGCAGATCCCCCACGTAGGAGTAGGTGGCCCAGTACACGAAGGGGTGGTCCGGCTTGCAGGGAATCATCAGCCGCACGTCCACCCCGGACTTGGCCGCTGTCTCCAGGGCGGAGAGCACCGCGTCGTCCGGCACAAAATACGGCGTCTGGATGTAGATATGATCCCTGGCCTTGTAAAACAGCTCCAGATAGTTGTTGCGGATCTGCCGGTCCCTGGCGTCCGGGCCGCTGGAGATAATCTGGATCCCCAGGGGGAAATTCGTGCCGTCCAGCAGCCTGCGCCTCTCCTCATCCACACACTCCGGTGTCTCAAAATACTCCGCCCGCTGAAACAGATTCTCCTTGCAGGCATAATTCCAGTCCTGGGCAAACCGCACCTGCAGGCTTATGACCGCATCTCCATATATCTTCAGGTGGGTATCCCGCCAGTAGCCGAACTTGGGATCCTTTCCCACGTATTCCCGTCCGATGTTGAAGCCCCCCACATACCCCACTCTCCCGTCGATCACCACGATCTTCCGGTGGTTCCGGTAGTTGACGCGGAAATTGATCCTGCCCAGGGTGGCCGGGAAAAACACCCCCACCTTCACGCCGGCGGCTCTCAGCGCCTCCCAGCGGCTCTCCGGCATAAACCGGCCCCCCATGCCGTCGTAGAGAATCCTCACCTCCACGCCCTCCCTCACCTTCTCCGTGAGAATGGGAACCAGGGAGTCAAACACCTCGTCATTCTTGATGATATAATACTGGATGTGGATATACCTCTTCGCCCGCCTCATCTCCCGGCGCAGATCCTCAAACTTCTCCTCCCCGTCGGTGAAGACCGTGATGTGGTTGTTCAAGGTCAGCACTGCCCCGGAGGTCTCCAGATTGTAGATCACCAGGTCCCGGTAATCCCTCTCCATGGGGCCTTCCAGCATCTTCTCACGGCGCCGGAAATAGTCCTCCTGGCTCTCGGCGGACGCGTTCAGCTTATCCTCCACCTCCTTCACCCGGAACATCCGGCTCTTGTGCAGGTCCTGGCACAAAAGCAGGTAGAACAGGAAGCCGAAGATGGGCACAAAGTACAGGGCCAGGAGCCAGGTCCACACCGCCTTGGGATCCCGGCGCTGAAAAAAGACAATGACCACCGACAAGATCAGATTGATCAGTATTAAGTTGGACATCAGCCAGTCCCACAGCTCTCCCAGCTGGCTAAACAGTTCTCCCATAGGTGAATCTCCTTCGAAAAAGCGGAGACGCTCTCCCTCGCATCTCCGCCGCAGCTGAAGAATCCTGCCTCCAGGATCCCTCTCTATACTTTAAATCGATACCCCACGCCCCAGATGGTCTCGATGTACTGGGGCTTGGCCGTGTTGAACTCGATCTTCTCCCGGATTTTCTTGATATGTACCGTCACCGTGGCGATATCTCCCACCGACTCCATATCCCAGATCCGGCTGAACAGCTCCTCCTTGGTGAACACGTGGTTGGGATTCTGGGCCAAAAACGCCAGGAGGTCAAACTCCTTGGTGGTAAAATTCTTCTCCTCCCCGTTGACCCAAACCCGCCTGGCAGTCTTATCAATCTTCAGCCCCCGGATCTCGATCACATCGTTGGCCGGCATCCCGCTGCCGATGAGCCTCTCGTACCTGGCCAGGTGAGCCTTCACCCTGGCCACCATCTCGCTGGGGCTGAAGGGTTTGGTCATATAGTCGTCCGCCCCGAGGCCTAGGCCGCGGATCTTGTCGATGTCCTCCTTCTTGGCGGACACCATGATGATGGGGGTGTTCTTCACCTCCCGCACCCTGCGGCAGATGTCGAACCCGTCCGTGCCTGGGAGCATCAAATCCAGGATGATCAGGTCAAACTCCTCATTCAGCGCCCTGTCCAGCCCCGTATCCCCGTCCCCGGCGATCTCCACCTCAAAGCCGCTCAGCTCCAGGTAATCCTTCTCCAGCTCCGCGATGCTCTCCTCATCCTCTATAATCAAAATCTTGCTCATTCCTGTATTACCTCCTGGTACTTTCTAAGGACAAAGTGGATCTCCGTCCCGATTCCTTCCTTGCTGGTGGCCCAGATTCTCCCCCCGTGGTCCTCGATGATCTTCTTCACAATGGACAGCCCGATGCCGCTTCCCCCCTTGGAGGAATTGCGGGAGGAGTCCGTGCGGTAAAACCGGTCGAAAATATTGGGCAGATCCTTCACCGCGATGCCTCTGCCGTTGTCCTCGATCCCCACCTGGATAAAATCGCCCACGTCCCGGATCCGGATATTGATGATCCCCCGCTTCTTGTCCATGTACTTGATGGAATTTCCGATGATGTTGTTGATCACCCGCTTCATCTGCTCCGCGTCGGCGATGATCATCACATCCCTGTCCACGTAGTTGAAATACCCCAGCTCGATCCCCCGGGCCTCCAGATCCAGCCCCACCTCCTCCACGCAGTCTCCGAAATACTCCGCCACGTTGATCTTGGAGAAGGTGTAGGGAATCTTGTTGGTGTCGATCTTTGAATAAAAGGTCAGCTCGTCGATGAGCCGGTCCATGTCGTTGGCCTTGTTGTAGATGGTGCGGATGTACTTGTCCAGCTTCTCCGGGGAGGAAGCCACCCCGTCCATAATCCCCTCCACGTAGCCCTTGATGGCCGTGATGGGGGTCTTTAAGTCGTGGGAGATGTTGCTGATGAGCTCCTTGCTCTCCTTGTCATACTGGACCTTCTCCTCCGCCGACTCCTTCAGGCGGATCCGCATCTCCTCAAAATCCTGGCACAGCCGCCCCAGCTCGTCGTCCTCGTCCTCCACCTCCAGGGTGAAATCCAGATTTCCGTCCCGGATGTTCTTGGTGGCCTGCTGCAGCTGTCCCAGGGGCCGCCAGATGGAGCGGTAGACCCAGGTGGTCAGAGCCGCGCCCGTGAAGCACAGGATCAGCACCCCGGAGATCAGCATCTCCCGGATCATGGACTCCACCTCAGGGATCAGCTCATCCACATTGGACACCAGAAACAGGCTCCCCTCCTCCCCGTCGGGAAAGCGGAAATCGATCTGCTTGAGCAGGTGCTGGCTGTCCCCGTCCAGGTAGATGCCCCCCTCAAAGCTCTCCGTGCCGTTCCCGTAGGAGGGGAGCTCATCCGGAGAGATCTCCCGGCTGTCCTGGGGATTTCCCTCGTAGATGATCTGCTCTCCCTTTCGCACAATGGTATAGGCATACTTTCCCAGCGTCTCCTCGTTGAGCTGGTCCAGGTAATCTCTATCCTCAAACGCCCCCGGATCCTCGTCGATCATCTCCCGGATCTCCTCCTGGCTGGACTCCGTCAGGCGGCTGAATATCTGCATGGAATTGGCGGGGAGAATGTCCACCGGCTCCGTCAGGCCGTAATTCTTGCGGATCTCCCCTGTCTGATAGCTGCTCAGCCCCATAAACGCCATAAAAATCAGCAGCATGGGAACCACCGTCACGGTGAGGAAGGCCACCATCAGTCTCGTCTTCAGTTTCATACGCATCACCTTTATTTTCTGGAAAATATTATAACACACTTTCCCGCTTCTATTTATAAAAGCTTTCTAAACTTTGCGAATTCACACAAAAAACACCCTTTGTTCACATTTTGCTGGTATACTTTACACCATGAAAAGGAAATCCTTTTCATATACACTTTTTCATTTCCGGCCGGCAGGAATCCCCATCCTGTCGGTTCTCCTTCAGTTTTTTCTGCGGAGGCTTCCCCCTCCGCAGGCCAGGCAGCCCGGAGCTTTTTGCCCCGGGCTTTTGGTTTTCTCCCCCCCTGTCCCGCAATCCATTTCCTCTCAGAGCGGAAAGCTTTTCACGCAAAATTCCATTGAAAAAGCCCCCCATTATGCTATAATGAAAGGACAGGTTGGTGACAACCGTCGGTTTACGGATCATTCCGGAAATTTCAAACACGAAGGAGATATGGTTATGCGAATTTATGAGGTGAAAAACTATGACGAACTGAGCCGCAAGGCTGCCGACATCATTGCTGCACAGATTCTTATCAAGCCCGACTGCGTGCTGGGCCTGGCCACCGGCTCCACACCGGTGGGCGCTTACAAGGAACTGATTCAGAAGTATGAGAACGGCGATCTGGATTTCTCCCAGGTTTCCTCCGTCAACCTGGACGAGTACAAGGGACTGTCCGGCGATAACGATCAGAGCTACCGCTACTTCATGAACCACAACCTCTTTGACCATGTAAACATCGACAAGAGCCGCACCCACGTCCCCAACGGCCTGGAGCCGGACGCGGACAAGGCCTGCAGCGAGTACAATGCCCTGATCCGCTCCATGGGCGGCATTGACCTGCAGCTTCTGGGCATCGGCGGCAACGGACACATTGGCTTCAACGAGCCCTGCGAAGAGTTCATCTGCGATACCCACTGCGTATCCCTGGCTCAGAGCACCATCGAGGCCAACGCCCGCTTCTTCTCCTCCATCGATGAAGTTCCGAAATACGCATACACCATGGGCATCGCCAATATCATGTCCGCCAACAAGGTGCTGCTCCTCGCCTCCGGCAAGGCCAAGGCCCAGGCCGTTCTGGATTCCTGCTTCGGACCGGTGACTCCCCATGTCCCCGCCTCCGTTCTGCAGCTCCACCGGGATGCAGTCATCATCGCCGACAGCGACGCCCTGTCCCTGGCCAAGGAGAAGGGACTGTTCTAAAATCAGGGCACTCCTGACCTGCATGTACGGCGCACGCCAAAAGCGCCGCCCCAGCTGACACCTCTTCAGCCGGGACGGCGCTTTTTATCTATTTCTTTTGATCTGTTTCTTTCGATTCCGCCGCTTATTCTCCGAACACAGCCTTATAGTCCGCCTGGAACTTCTCAATTCCCTGATCCGTCAGCGGATGCTGGATCATCTGCATCAGCACCTTGTAGGGAACGGTGGCGATGTCCGCTCCGGCTCTGGCGCAGTCGATCACGTGAATCGGGTTGCGGATGCTGGCGGCGATGATCTCCGTCTCAATGTCGTGCATGCCGAAGATCTCCGTGATATCGTCGATCAGATCGATGCCCGGCATGGAGATATCGTCCAGACGTCCCAGGAACGGGGAAACATAGGTCGCGCCTGCCCTGGCAGCCAGAAGCGCCTGCGCCGCAGAAAACACCAGCGTCACGTTGGTCTTCACTCCCTCGGCGGCCAGAACCTTCACTGCCTTCAGGCCCTCAGCCGTCATGGGGATCTTCACCACCATGTTGGGGTGGATAGCCGCGATCTCACGGCCCTCAGCGATCATTCCCTCGGCGTCGGTGGTGGTGGCCTTCACCTCACCGCTGATGGGACCGTCCACGATGGAGGCGATCTCCGCGATCACCTGCTTGAAATCTCTGCCCTCCTTGGCGATCAGAGACGGGTTGGTGGTCACTCCGCAGATGATTCCCATGTCGTTTGCTTTTCTGATTTCGTCCACATTCGCTGTGTCAATAAAAAATCTCATGTCATTTCCCCTTTCCAGAACACGTATAAAAGCAGCCCTAAGAGCTGCTTTTATCATAGCATAAAAAATTATTTTTGCAAATACGCTTTCAGAAGATCCACCTTGTCCAGCTTCTCCCAGGGCAGGTCCAGATCGTTTCTGCCGAAGTGCCCGTAGGCGGCCGTCTGCTTGTAGATGGGGCGGCGCAGATCCAGCATCTTGATGATGCCGGCGGGGCGCAGGTCAAAGTTCTCGCGGATGATCTCCACCAGCTTCTCGTCGCTGAGCTTTCCAGTTCCCTTGGTGTCCACCATCACGGACGTGGGATGGGCCACGCCGATGGCGTAGGACAGCTGGATCTCACACTTGTCCGCCAGACCGGCAGCTACAATGTTCTTCGCCACGTAGCGGGCGGCGTAGGCGGCGGAGCGGTCCACCTTGGTGCAGTCCTTGCCGGAGAAGGCGCCGCCGCCATGGCGGGCGTATCCGCCGTAGGTGTCCACAATGATCTTGCGCCCGGTCAGGCCGCTGTCTCCCTGGGGGCCGCCGATGACGAAGCGCCCGGTGGGATTGATGTAGACCTTCGTGTTCTCGTCCATCATGTCCGCCGGAATCACCGCGTCGATCACGTATTTCCGGATGTCCTCATGGATCTGCTCCTGGGTCACCGCGGCGTCGTGCTGGGCGGAGATGACCACCGCCTCCAGGCGCTTGGGCCGTCCATCCTCCCCGTACTCCACCGTCACCTGGCTCTTGCCGTCGGGGCGGAGGTATTTCAACGTTCCGTTCTTTCTCACCTCAGTCAGGCGGCGCACCAGCTTGTGGGCCACGGCGATGGCGTAGGGCATGTACTCCTCCGTCTCGTTGGTGGCGTAGCCGAACATCATTCCCTGATCTCCCGCTCCGATGGCGTCCAGCTCCTCATCGGACATGGAGTTCTCCTTGGCCTCCAGGGCACGGTCCACGCCCATGGCGATGTCCGTGGACTGCTCGTCGATGGCGGTGATCACGCCGCAGGTGTCGCAGTCAAACCCGTACTTGGCGCGGTCGTAGCCGATCTCCCGGACGGTCTCCCGGACAATTCTCTGGATGTCCACGTAGGCCTTGGTGGTGATCTCTCCCATCACCAGCACCAGCCCGGTGGTCACAGCCGTCTCGCATGCCACGCGGCTCATGGGATCCTGCTCCATGAGCGCGTCCAGAATGGCGTCGGAAATGGCGTCGCAAATCTTATCCGGATGTCCCTCGGTCACGGACTCGGATGTAAACAGTAATTTCTCCATCTTTCTGTATTCCTCCTTGGATTGTGCTGCGCGGTGCCGCAGCCAGCCCGCGGCCTGGCCGCCCGCTGCCCGCCGCCCGGCAAGACTGACCGCCTGAGCACAGCGGCCGCCCGCCGGGCGCATCGCGCAAAAAGAAAAGTCCGTATGGCAATACGGACTTGATCAATGCTGTATCAATTCCTCTTATTGCTCGATTTGCAGGACTGTGTCCTCTCCTCGCTCAGGCTGGCACCTTCCGCCCCTCACGCGCTGCGCTTAGACGGGGTTGCCGTGACTTCATAGACCCTCTCTGTCTCCATCACTCTGAATAAGGGATATACGTACTTTTCAGTTTTCAGTTTCTTTGCTGCTCGCAGAGAGTATCTTATACTATTCCTCTGCGTTTGTCAATAGCCGTTTGGCGCGGCAAAGCCAGCGGATTTCCGGCCGCCCGCCTCATCCCACCCGAAGCTGGAATTTGCGGGCCTCCTTCTCGGAATCCACCTTCTCGATCACTGCGCCCAGGGAGCGGAGCTTCTCGTCGAATGCCTCGTATCCCCGCTGTATGTAGCCGATCTCGTCCACCACGGTGTAGCCCTCCGCCGCCAGTCCGGCGATGACCAGGGCCGCGCCGGCCCGCAGATCCGGGGCCTCCACCTGGGCCCCCGTAAATCCGGGCACGCCGTCGATGACCGCCACGTTCCCCTCCACCTTGATGCTGCCGCCCATGCGAGCCAGCTCATCCACATACTTGAACCGGTTCTCGAAAATGCTCTCCGTCACCATGCTGGTGCCGTCCGCCAGAGCCAGGGTGACCGCCATCTGGGGCTGCATATCCGTGGGGAATCCCGGATAGGGCAGGGTCTTTATGTTGGTGGGGCGCTGCCTGGGCTTGCCCACCACCCGCACGGCGTCGTCAAACTCCGTCACCTCGCAACCGATCTCCGCCAGCTTGGCGGAAATCGCCTCCAGATGCTTGGGAATCACATTTCTCACCATCACATCGCCCCTGGTGGCCGCCGCAGCGCACATGAAAGTGCCGGCCTCGATCTGGTCCGGGATCACCGAGTACTCCGTGCCGTGGAGGCGTCCAACGCCCCGGATGCGGATCACGTCCGTGCCGGCGCCCTTGATATTGGCCCCCATGCTGTTCAGAAAGTTGGCCACATCCACCACGTGGGGCTCCTTGGCCACATTCTCCAGAATGGTCTGTCCCTCCGCCAGGGCCGCCGCCATCATGATGTTGATGGTCGCCCCCACGGACACCACGTCCAGGTAGATGTGGCTGCCCACCAGGTCGATGGCGTGGGCCACCACGGACCCCTTGACGATCTCCACCTTCGCCCCCAGCGCCCGAAATCCCTTCAGGTGCTGGTCGATGGGCCGGCTGCCGATGTTGCAGCCGCCGGGGAGAGGCACCTCCGCGCTCTTATATTTTCCCAGAAGCGCCCCGATAAAATAGTAGGACGCCCGAATCTTGCGGATGAACTCGTCGTCCACCGACACTTCCTTGATGCTGCCCGCGTTGATCCGCACCGTGTGGCGGTCGATCCGCTCCACCTTCGCCCCGATCTCCGCGATCGCCTCCAGAAGCACATTGATATCCCGCACATCCGGAAGGTTGTCGATCACCACATCCTCATCCGTCATGATCGCCGCCGCCAGAATTCCAAGAGCGGCGTTCTTCGCTCCGCTGATATACACCTCGCCAGCCAGCGGATTGCCGCCTTTCATAATATATTGTTCCATCCCTCAACCTCTGACAAATTCTATCTAAACCGCCATGCCCGCCGAGGCGGACCTGCACTTCCTGCAAAAGTCTGCGGACTGCCGGCATCTGCGCCCCGCAATCCCGCCTGTGCCTGCAAATTCGGCCCTCGGCCGCTTTGCTGCAAGTACGATTATAACATAAGATTCCTATTTGTAAAGGCCGCACACAAAATCATTCTGGCGCGCTTCCCAGTACGCGGTGCCTTCCTCCAGGCTCATGCGGCTCGTCTCCCCGGTGGACGGGTCCGTGAAGGAGACGTTCGTCTGGTCATAGCCGGTGATCAGAAGGTAGCTGCCGTCCGGCTCGTAGGCTGCCACCGGGCAGTCCTTCCCCACATAGTAGAGCATCTGGTGAAGGGTAGCTCCCCTGGCGTCCATCACCAGCGTCCCGTCCGGGTACACCCCGTCCTCCGAGAAATCCTCCAGGCAGCGGATCAGCCTCCCGGCCGCCGGCGCCCAGTCCCGGATGTTCCGCGTATTCGGCCGGTCCACCCGATCCCAGACAATGCGCCCGCCGCCATCCGTCACATACCCCATGGCGTCGTAGCTCAGGGCGATGGCCTCCGCCAGGCTCTCCCGGACTCCCAGGAGACGCCCGTTTCCGTAGGCGCTGTAGGAAGCCCTCTCCTGCCCGTCCCCCCAGTCAATCTCCAGGGTATCCGACAGGTCGTAAGTCACACTCTCCGGGGCAATCCTCTGCAGCCCGGCCTCAGCCTCCGTCTCCAGCTGGATGAAATACACCCGTTTCCGGTCGTCGGAGGCGTACCATCCCACCAGCTCCTGGCCATCCGCCCGCACCTCCGTGTTGCAGACGATGATATCCTCACCGGCCTTCTCATAGCCGTCCCCGCTGCGCACCATCTGATCCAGGTGAATCCTGCCGTCCGCCACCTCCACGCGGAAGATGCGGATTCCCTCCTTCTCATAGTCCGCCTGCACCTGCAGATCGCTGTCCACAATCTGCAGCCGGTAAGCCGGAAGGCCGATCACCCGGCTGCCCTCCATCCAGAGGTCCTCCTTTGCCGCCGTCCCGTAGATGAAATCCTCCTCCACGAATCCCAGCACCTGGACCAGCTGCCCGTCCGGGGCGGTGATGTCCCGGCTGCTGCCGGTCTCCAGGTTGAGCACATGGATCACCTCTGCCCCGTACGCCTCGCCGCCGTCCTGCCACGCCAGCCGGCTCTGATCCTGGCTCACGGTCCAGCTCCCCTCTCTCAGATCCCGGGCCGCCACCAGATACTCATTGCTGTTCACATCCACCGCGCACACGGAGCCGTCCAGATAGAAGTAGAACATCCCGTTCTCCCCCAGCTTGGCCAGGCGGTCCAGATCCGCGGACATCCTCTCCCAGGACAGGGAGACCGGTATGAAAAATCGCTCCTCCAGGGCCTTCTCCCCCTGGCGGTATCGGTAGAAGGCGATTCCCGTGCTCCCCTCGTGCCGGCCCCGGTTCATATAGCCGCAGACGAGGAAATCTACGTCGCCCCCGTCGTCCGCCCGCAGGATGCGGACCTCGTGGTTGTCAAAATTTTCCCTCACATCCGTCCGGTCCTGGCCGCGGAAGGAGAAGATCTCCGTCAGGGCTTCGCCCCTTCCGTCCTTCCCCCGGTCATACTGCCAGAGGTCTCTGCCGACGGCAAAAACCGTATATCTTCCGTTTTCGCTCCTGACTGCCGGCATCTCCGCATCCTCGGCGATCCCCAGCAGGATCCGCTTTCCGCTCACCAGCTCCCGGGTTCCGGCAAACACCTGATCCATGGTTCTGTCGTAGCTCATCATATAGATGCGCTGCGCGTCCCACTTCATGGTAAAATTCTCCGTCACCTCGTAGCAGTTCCCGCTGGCTCCTGTCTCCTCCACCAGGTATTTTAGCTCCACGTTCCCCATGACGCCGTCCAGCTCCCGGAGCGTGATGTGTTTCTCCCCCACCGGCTGCACATCCATGCCGCCCCAGGTGATCTGGTCAAATTCCGACTGCAGCGTCACATGCCCCAGGGAACTGTTGTCCGCCTCCGGGCTGGACTCCAGATAGGTCACCAGCTCTCTGGCCTGCTCATCGTCAAAGGTCTTGGCGGAGAAATCCGCCGCCAGATCCACCATGTCCTGGGCCTTGGTGTCGCCGGTCCAGAGGATCCTCGTGCCGTAGCGGACCTCCCGCCCGTCCTCCAGCCCCACCATCAGGCTGAGGAAATACTGCTCATCCCTGTTGATCAGATTCTGAATGGGAAGAGCGGCCCGGACTCCGTCCTCACCGCTCTCCCAATCCTTCAGCTCCGTTCTCTCCACCAGCTGCTCCCCGTCCAAACTCCGGATCTCGTAGCGGATCCCGGTGAATCCGCCCTCGTACCCGGCAATCCTCACGGAGAGCCTCCGGTCCTCCGGAAGAATCGTGAGCGAACCGGCAGCTCCCCCGTCCATCTCCTGGACGGAGCCGTGGAGAAGGTTCATCTCCCGGCCCATGGTCTGAAACACCGCCACCGGCAGCGTGGCGTCCTCCATGGCGGCATACACCTTCTCCTCCTCTCCCCCTCTCAGAATATTTTGGCTCAGCACAAAATACACAGCAACCGCCGCCACAAATACGCAGAGCAGGATTCCTGCCTTTCTTTTCATTCGACTCATTCGATTCTCCGTTCTCTATTTCGATTCCTCGTTGTTGCCGACTGCCCTTTAATACAGTCTCTCCGGGTAAGCGCCCTCCGCGATCAGGCTGCGGATGGCCTCCACCACCGTCTCCTTGTCCTCCTTGTAGGTGACGCCGAACCATTTATCCTTCGTCTCCAGGACCTCCACCCGGGCCTTGCCCGCCTTCACCAGCTTGTCGATGATCTTGGGGAGAAGGTACTCGGACTTGATGTCCCCCTCCTTCAGGTTCTCCAAAAACTCAGGGAAGCCCTTCTCCAGCTCCTTCAGAAACGCCGCCGGAAGCCCCCACATATTCATGGACACGTGCTGATCCGGATTCACCTGCACCGGATTGCCCTGCTCATCCTGGGCCTTCATGCTCCCGTCCGCCTCCATGCGGATCTCGTAGGTCTCCGTCACCTCTTTCAGGCTGCCGTCGCCATCCAGGGTGCAGACGCCCCTGGTCACCGTCCCGTTGTCACTGAGAGTATTGCGCAGAATAAAACCGCCCATACACATGTCGTAGACGTCCCCGTCCTCCTTCATATGGTTCACCATATAGTCGTGGATCTTCTGGAATCCCTCTTTTCCGTAGTAGTCGTCCGCGTTGATCACCAGGAACGGGCCGTCCACAAGCCCCTTGATGCTCAGCACTGCCTGGCCGGTTCCCCAGGGCTTTTTCCTCCCCTCCGGGACAGAAAATCCCTCCGGCAGATCCCCCAGCTCCTGGAACGCGTACTCCACCCGGGCCACCTTCTCGATCCGGTTGCCGATCACCTCTCTGAAGTCCTTCTCCAGGTCTCTGCGGATGATGAACACGATCTTGTCAAATCCTGCCTTCAGCGCGTCGTAGATGGAGTAGTCCATGATGATCTCGCCGCCGGGTCCCACCGGCTCCAGCTGTTTGATTCCTCCCCCGAAACGGCTGCCGATCCCGGCTGCCATAATCACAAGTGCCGTTTCCTTCATTTTGCACCTCCCGCTGCCCGTGGCAGCTTCCTTCTCTTCGTTTGCTTTGCGCCGCATGGCGCGGCGCCCCAATCAGTTCGCTAACTTTTATTGTACCTGAAAACAGGTTTAAGTTCAAGCCGGGGAGCCTTTACATATTTCTTAAAAAACTCACCTTCCGTTTTTCCCCACCCTGGCAAGCATGCGGAAAAACGCCTGGGGGATCTCAAACACGAACACGATCCCCAGCACGATGGCGCAGGCGGATTTCACCGCCACCAGGCCCGTGGACGACATCTGCTCCAGCTGGTTGGTCACCAGATAATAGAAGGTCCAGTAGAGTCCGATCCCGGGCACCAGGGGGATCAGCCCTGCGATCAGAAATACCGTCACCGGGCAGCGCCTGCGCACCGCAAACAGCCGGGACAGGAAGGCCACGATCACCGTGGCCGCAAAGGAGGCGATCACGTCCGACCCCCAGACCGGGAGCACATACACGCCCCAGGCCACGCTGCCGCACAGACCGCAGAAGCCGTAATGCTTTCCCGGAATTCCAAACAGATACCCAAATGCCACCGTCCCAAGGAAGGCGGCCGTCAGCTGTCCGATCACAGAAGAACACCCCCAAACATGTGATGATAGGCCAGAAATACAGCTCCCACGCCCGCCCCCAGACTCACAAACACCAGGATGGCATCCAGCATCCGCACCGCGCCGGAGATGTAGTCCCCGTCCGCCAGATCCCGGATCCCGTTGGTGAAAGCCAGCCCCGGAACCAGGGGAAGGATGCCTCCCATCACCATCGGCCGCAGATGACCTCCCAGACCAGCGTAGTAGGCCGCCAGGCAGCAGACGCCCACCAGAGCCCCGCCCAGAATGTTTCCGGTGATCTTGGAAAGCCTTCCCCCCGTCTTCAGGAGAAAGCTGTAGAGGATCAGGCCGATCAAAAAGTTGGCCGCCATATCCCCCAGTGCACCCCCGAACAAAAAGCTGAAGCAGGCGCAGGCCAGACCCGCCACCAATACCTGAAACACCGGCGGATGTCCCGGCATGGTTTCAATCTTGTCCAAGCGCCGGTTTACCTCCTCCAGGCTGTAATTCTTCTCCTCAATTTCCCGGGAGAGCTGATTGACCGCCGCCACCCGGTCCAGCCTGGTGACCCAGGAGGGCAGATGGCGGACCGCCGAGTAGCAGGGCTCCTTCTCATCCCCCGCCGTGATAAAAATTCCGTTGCTCAGCACGAAGGTGCTGGCGGACTGTACCCCATAATGGCGGCAGATCCGGTAGATGGTCTCCTCCACCCGAAAAATCTCCGCCCCATTTCCCAAAAGCAGACGCCCGGCCTTCATGGCCGTCTCCAAAACCTCTCTCGTCTCCATATGCGGCTCCTCACTGCCCATCCCTGGGGGTTACCTCGTTGACCAGGTTCTCCCCGAATTTCTCCCTCAGCTCCTCCATGGTCAGATCCTTTCCCAGCAGCCACATCAGCTTTGTCACCGCCGCCTCCGTAGTCATGTCGTACATCTCCATGGCTCCCGCCTCCAGGGCCCGTCTTCCAGTCTCGTACACGGACAGGCTGCTGCCGTCGTAGCGGCACTGGCTGCCGATGGCCACGGCCACCCCCTTCTCCACCGTCCGCTTTACGGCCCCGCAAAGGTCATTCTCCTCAAAGGGCAGTCCTCCCAGGCCGAACGCTTCCACCACGATCCCCCGGCAGCCCAGATTCACCATGGCGTCAAAGATCTCCGGCGGCGTCCCGGGCGCCGGCTTGACCACCATCACCTTGGGGGAGTAGCTGGTATCCGCCAGGAAGCGAACCGCCGTCCGCCTGGGAATCAGCTCCCGGTGAATCCGCATTCCGAAGGCGTTGATCTCCCCCACATCCGGGTAGTTGATGCTGTCGAACGCGTCAAAGCTCATGGTCCTCACCTTCGACGCCCGCACCCCCAGCAGGATTCTGCGGTTAAATGCCACGAACACCCCGGGGCAGCGGCTGTTGGCCATGTGTATGGCCGCCCGGCAGTTCTCCATGGCATCCGCCACCGGGTGGGCGATGGAGAGCTGGCTTCCGGTGATCACCACCGGCACGGGAACTCCCCAGAGCATAAAGGACAGCATGGATGCGGTGTAGGACATGGTGTCCGTCCCGTGGATCACCACAATCCCAGAATATTCCCGGCTGGCCTCCTCGATCCTGGCCGCCAGCTCCGCCCAGTGCCTGGGCATGATGTTGGCGCTGTCCAGGGAGCAGAAATCTTCATATTCCAGCTGGCAATCCTTCGCCACCACCTTCAGCTCCTCCAGGATATCGTGCTCCCCCAGCCCCGGCGTCAGACCACCCGCGCTCTTGACGGAGGAGAAGGTTCCCCCCGTGTTGATAATCAATATTTTTTTCATACTCCGCTTCTCCTGTTCTTCCATCTTTTCTGTGCCATCCCCGCCAGCAAACTTTCTCTTATCATAAGGCAAAGCGGCGGGAAATTCAACCAGCCGCCGCTAAATAAAATCCACAAAATAAAAGGGAAAAGACCGCTCCCGCGCCCGAAGGCACGGCAGAGGCTTTCCCCCCGCAGCTCACGCACACAATAAAACAGGAATGGGTACCGATTCTGCTAATCAGCACCCATTCCTAAAACATTGTGTCCATTGGATTGTACTCCTTTTCCTATATTGCGAAACTTTCATTCGCTCTGATAAAATCCTCAATTATCAGTAATCTATGTTTCGTCCTCTGAACCTCTTCAGAATTCTTAACGAATAATATCTACTCTCTTAACATGTCCTCTGACTTTTAAAAAAATTGATTTCTGAAATGGATCATTGGACTTTCCTGAGGATTGCACCTGTGTACTTTGGACTGTACCTCCTTTTCTGAGATATTCATTTCCGAGATATTCTCCCGCCGCAAGCTTATTCAAATGACTCCTGATGTGGATGCTCTCTGTCAATTTCCTGTGGATTTCTCGTCTCGC
>MHCFR05601__coassemble_1187_pt1 | contig 19194 bp, 16 predicted proteins | sample MHCFR05601__metabat2_high_PE_003 | metagenome-assembled genome bin MHCFR05601
GGCGGGGCAGATCGCCCCCTATGTGAAGAGAGATCCCACAGCCTTCTGCTCCTATGAGGATCACCGGCTGGCGGTGGATACGCTGCTGGAGGTGTGCCGCCTGCGGGGGGAGAGCGTCCGGGGCCAGCTTTCCGGGGAGATCCCGGCCACCATCCGCGGCCAGCAGGAGCAGCCGGAGGCCAGGCTGGACGCCTCCCACATCCATCTGCAGGATCTGGGAGACTTCGATGACCTGCGGCGGGCCGCGAAGGCGGGCGGTTCGCCCGGCTGACGTTTTAGACCTTCCCGGCCGCCCGGCCGCCTGCCTGCGAAAGTCCCGGTTGCAACCGGGCGCCCCTAACGTTATAATGTCCTTACAGACAGCAGCCTCTGCCCGTCGGCGGAGGCTGTTCGCGATATCGCGGCGGATGGGGAAAATTTCCTTTCCCTGCCCGAGCTGACAGAAAAGAATCGGAGAGAATGACATGAAGACAGGAACCTTATATGGAATCGGCATCGGCCCCGGAGATCCGGAGCTTCTGACCCTGAAGGCGGTGCGGCAGATCCGGGAGTGCGCTGTGATCGCCGTGCCGGGAAAGTCCCCAAAGGACAGTGTCGCCTACCGCATCGCTGTCCAGGCGGTGCCGGAGATTGAAAATAAAAAGCTGGTGGCCGTGGACATGCCCATGACCAAGAACCGAGCCGCCCTGGACGCATTTTTCCAGGCGGGGGCGGATATGCTGGAGGAGTATCTGCGGGCGGGGGAGGATGTGGCCTTTCTCACTCTGGGGGACGTGACCATCTACTCCACCTACCTCTACCTCTATCCTCGGATTCAGGAGAGGGGGTACGCCACGGCGATGATCAACGGCATACCGTCCTTCTGCGCCGCCGCCGCCCGGCTGAATGAGGGGCTGGCGGAGGGGGCGGAGGAGATCCACATCATCCCCGCCACCTATCAGACGGAGAGAAGCTTGGCCTTCCCGGGCACCAAGGTGCTCATGAAGGCCGGTCGGCAGATGGAGAAGGTGAAGGAACTGTTGAAGGGCGCGGACCTGACGGTCTCCATGGTGGAGAACTGCTGCATGGAGGGAGAGCGGGTCTGCAGAAGCCTGGAGGAGATCGGCGAGACGCCGGGATACTACTCCCTCATCATCGCGAAGGAGGCTGCCAGGGATGAAGAATAAGCTTTACGCTGTGGGCATCGGCCCCGGGGACTACAGCCATATGACCCTGGAGGCGGTGCGGGTGCTGGAACATTGCGACGTCATCGTGGGCTACACCGTATACGTGGACCTGGTGCGGGAGCATTTCCCGGGAAAGGAATTTCTCACCACCCCCATGCGCCGGGAGGAGGAGCGCTGCCGCCTGGCCTTTGAGGAGGCGGAGAGGGGGAAGGCTGTGGCCATGATCTGCAGCGGCGACGCCGGCGTGTACGGCATGGCCGGCCTGCTTCTGGAGCTGGGGAGAGAATACCCGGACACGGAGGTGGAGGTGATCCCCGGGGTGACCGCGGCCCTGTCCGGGGCGGCGGTGCTGGGGGCTCCCCTGATCCACGATTTTGCGGTGATCAGCCTGAGCGACTTGCTGACCCCCTGGGAGCTCATCGAGAAGCGCCTCCGGCTGGCGGCGGAGGGGGATTTCGCCATCTGCATCTACAACCCGTCCAGCCGCAAGCGGAGGGATTACCTGGAGCGGGCCTGCCGGATCCTGCTGGAGCACAGATCCCCGGATACGGTCTGCGGCCTTGTGCGCAATATCGGCCGGGAGGGGCAGAGCTTTCAGGTGGTGACCCTGGAGGCGCTGAAGGACACGGAGACGGACATGTTCACCACGGTTTTCGTGGGAAATTCCGCCACCAGGGAGCAGGGGGGCCGCATGGTGACCCCCAGAGGCTACCGGAGTGAGCGGGAATCTGCCGGCCGGAAAGGAGAGTGCTGACATGGTTCATTTCGTAGGAGCCGGCCCGGGGGACCCGGAGCTGATCACGGTGAAGGGAAAACGCCTTCTGGAGGAGGCGGATGTGATCATCTACGCCGGATCCCTGGTCAATCCCCAGCTCCTCTCCCTGGCAAAGCCGGGGGCAGAGATCCACAACAGCGCCCCCATGACCCTGGAGGAGGTGCTGGCGGTGATGGAGCGGGCGGAGGCGGAGGGAAAGACGACGGTCCGCCTCCACACCGGAGATCCGTCCGTGTACGGCGCACACAGGGAGCAGATGGACGCCCTGGATGAGAGGGGCATCGGGTACGATGTGACGCCGGGGGTCAGTTCCTTTCTGGCCGCCGCGGCGTCTTTGAAGAAGGAATACACCCTTCCGGATGTGAGCCAGACGGTGATTCTCACCCGGAAGGCGGGGCGGACTGCCGTCCCGGAGAGGGAAGATTTGAAAAGCCTGGCGGAGCACAGGGCGACCATGGTGATTTTCCTCAGCGTGGGCCAGCTGGAGGAGGTGGCGGAGGATCTGGCTCCCTCCTACGGCTGGGACGCGCCGGCGGCGGTGGTCTATAAGGCTTCCTGGGAGGATGAGCGGATTGTCCGGGGCACCCTCGCGGACATCGCCGGCAGGACCAGGGAGGCGGGAATCACAAAGACCGCCCTCATCGCCGTGGGCGGCTTTCTGGGGGACGACTATCAGCTCTCCAGGCTGTACGACAAGACATTTACCCACGGGTTCCGGAGAGGAACGGAAGGAGGCGTGTGAGGATGGCAAAGAAGATCATGGTGCAGGGGACTATGTCCAACGCGGGAAAGAGTTTTCTGGCTGCGGGCCTGTGCCGGGTGTTTAAGCAGGACGGCTACCGGGTGGCCCCCTTTAAGGCCCAGAACATGGCCCTCAACAGCTATGTGACGCGGGAGGGGCTGGAGATGGGCCGGGCCCAGGTGGTGCAGGCGGAGGCGGCCGGCGTGGAGCCGAAGGTGGCCATGAACCCCATTCTCCTAAAACCCAACAGCCAGACGGGGAGCCAAGTGATCGTCAACGGGGAGATCCTGGGAAATTATTCCGCGGAGGAATATTTCACCAGGAGGAGAGAGCTGATGCCGGTGGTGGAGAAGGCCCTGGACGAGCTGGACCGGGAGTACGACATCGTGGTGATCGAGGGGGCGGGCAGCCCGGCGGAGATCAACCTGAAGGAAAATGACCTGGCCAACATGGGGATCGCCCGCATGGCCCAGGCCCCGGTGCTGCTGGTGGGGGATATCGACCGAGGAGGAGTGTTCGCCTCCCTGTACGGCACGGTAAAGCTCCTGGAGCCGGAGGAGCAGAGCCTGATCAAGGGGATCGTCATCAATAAATTCCGCGGGGACAAAACCCTTCTGGAGCCGGGGCTTGCCATGCTGGAGGAACTGGTGGAGATTCCGGTGGTGGGGGTGGTCCCCATGGCCGACATCGACATCGAGGACGAGGACAGCCTGGCGGAGCGCCTGAACCGGAGGGAGAGAAAGGCGGGCACAGACATCGCGGTGATCCGCCTGCCCCACCTGTCCAACTTCACGGATTTCGACGTGCTGGAGCGCCTGGACGGGGTGTCTCTGCGGTACGTGGAGGAGGCGGGGGAGCTGGGATTGCCCGACGCGGTGATCATCCCCGGCACCAAGAACACCATGTCCGACCTAAAATGGATGAGGGAGAACGGCCTGGCGGACCGGATCCGGGAGCTCTCCGCCCTGGATATCCCCGTGGTGGGAATCTGCGGCGGCTTCCAGATGCTGGGAAAGCGCCTGAGCGATCCCTATGGCGTGGAGCACAAGGGCACCATGGACGGCCTGGGGCTCCTGGACGCCAAGACGGTCTTCTCCAGGGAGAAGGTGCGCACCCGCGCCAGGGGGAGGATGGCGGATTCCCTCCCCGGCTGGGAACTCCTCTCCGGTGCGGAGACGGAGGGCTATGAGATCCACATGGGGGTCACCCGCAACCTGGGGGGCTGCCGGGAGATCATGTACAGCCAGGAGGAAGGACATCCCGTCCTGGGCCTGGGAAATGAGAGCGGAACGGTGATCGGCACCTATCTCCACGGCTTCTTTGACGCCCCGGGGATGGCGGAGCGGTTCGCGGCCCAGGTGGAGTCCAGAAAGCGGGCGGAGACGGAGCCCGCCTGCCCGGTGGGCGAGGTCCATGACTGGAAGAGGTACAAGGAGGAACAGTACGACCGGCTGGCCCAGCTGGTGCGCTCCTCCCTGGACATGGATAAGATTTATGAAATTTTGGGAATTTTAAAGACATCCGAATTGGACAGAACAGGAGAACACAGGTGAGACCGCAGGAGATTGAGACGAGAAGCATGGAGATCATAGAGGAGGAGCTGGGGGAGAGGGCAGCCGCCTGGCCGCCGGAGGAGCTTCTGGTGGTGAAGCGCTGCATCCACACCTCCGCCGACTTCGACTACGGGGAGAACCTGGTGTTCTCCCCCGGCGCGGTTGAGATCGCCCTGAAGGCCCTCAGAAACGGCGTCACCATCGTCACCGACACCTCCATGGCCGCCGCGGGCATCAACAAGCGCTCCGCCGCCGCCCTGGGGGTGGAGGTGCGCTGCTTCATCGCGGACCCGGATGTGGCCGCGGAGGCGAAGGGGCGGGGAATCACCCGCTCCGCCGTGTGCATGGAGAGGGCGGCCGCCCTAGGCTGCCCGGTGATCGCCGCAGTGGGGAACGCCCCCACCGCCCTGATGCGCATCAAGGAGCTGGCGGAGGAGGGGCGGTTTCGGCCGGAACTTGTCATCGGCGTCCCGGTGGGCTTTGTCAATGTGGTGGAGGCCAAGGAGATGATCCTGGGGACGGACATCCCCCACATTGTGGCCAGGGGGAGAAAGGGAGGCAGCAACATCGCCGCCGCCATTGTAAACGCCCTGCTCTACCAGGTGCGCCGGGAGGAGTAGATGCGGTCTGCGAAAAAAATGAGGGGGAACAGAGAAAAATGAACACGAAACGATCAGAAGAATTATTTGCAAAGTCCCTGGAGAAGATTCCCGGGGGCGTCAACAGCCCGGTGCGGGCGTTTCGGGCGGTGGGCCGCAACCCGCTGTTTATCCACCATGCGGAGGGAAGCCATATCACCGACGTGGACGGCAACACGTTCATCGACTACGTCTGCTCCTGGGGCCCGGGGATCCTGGGACACGCCCATCCCCAGGTGATCGGCGCGGTGAAGGAGGCCTGCGAGCGGGGCCTGACCTACGGCGCCCCCACGGAGAATGAGCTGATCCTGGCGGACATGATCTGCGAGGCCATGCCGTCGGTGGAGAAGGTGCGCCTGGTGAGCTCCGGCACGGAGGCGGTGATGAGCGCAATCCGGGTGGCCAGAGGCTACACGGGCAGGGATTATATCATCAAATTTAAGGGAAATTACCACGGACACTCCGACGGGCTGCTGGTGAAGGCGGGCTCTGCGGCCCTGACCACGGCGGTCCCGGACAGCGCGGGGGTGCCTGAGGGCTACACCCGCAGCACCTTGGTGGCCCTCTACAACGACAAGGAGTCCGTGCAGGCGCTGATGGAGAAGTACGGGGACCAGGTGGCGGCCATCATCGTGGAGCCGGTGGCGGCCAACATGGGGGTGGTGCTGCCGGAGAACGGATTTTTGGAGTTCCTGCGCCAGATCACGGAGGAGTACGGCTCCCTGCTGATCTTCGACGAGGTGATCACCGGGTTCCGCCTGGGATACGGCGGCGCCCAGGAATATTTCGGCATCCGCCCGGACATGACGACTCTGGGGAAGATTGTGGGCGGCGGCATGCCCATGGCGGCCTACGGAGGCCGGCGGGAGATCATGGATGTGGTGTCCCCGGTGGGACCGGTCTACCAGGCGGGAACCCTCTCCGGCAACCCCATCGCCACCACGGCGGGGATTGAGACCCTGAAGATTTTGAAGGCCCATCCCGAGTATTACAGAGAGATCGAGGCCAAGGCGGAGAGGATCGCCGCAGCCCTGAGAGAGCGGGGGGAGCGCACCGGCGTTCCGGTGAGCGTCAACCAGATCGGCTCCCTCCTCTGCGCCTTCTTCACGGACCGGCACGTGGGGGATTACGACAGCGCCACCTCCTCCGATGTGCAGGCCTACGCCGACTATTTTGGCCAGATGCTGGAGCGCGGCGTCTACGTGGCGCCCTCCCAGTTTGAGGCCATGTTTGTCTCCGCCGCCCACAGCGATGAGGACATCCAGCGCACCTGCCAGGTGATTTTGGGCGAAAAACCCTGATATTGTCAGGGGTGCGCCCTGTCAGGCACTTGCAATTTGCCGGCAAAATAATTATAATGTAGAAATAAATACGATTGGAAAAGGCGGAGTTTTATGTCAAAGAATCAGTTACCGGCAAAACTGGATGTAGAGCTGGAGGCCCCGGCCGACTTTACCAGCCCCGACGTCCTGTACGACGATTTAATAAAGACGATCCGCAGATACCATCCGTCAGATGACATCAGCCTGGTGGAGAAGGCGTATCGTGTGGCAGCGGATGCCCATAAGGATCAGAAGAGAAAATCGGGTGAACCTTACATCATTCACCCTCTTTGTGTTGCCATCATTCTGGCTGATCTGGAGATGGATAAGGAGACAATCGTAGCGGCAATCCTCCACGACGTGGTGGAGGACACGGTCATGACCCTGGATGAGCTGTCGAAGGAATTTGGCTCCGAGGTGGCTCTCCTGGTGGACGGCGTCACCAAGCTGACCCAGCTGTCCTGGTCCGCCGACAAGGTGGAGATCCAGGCGGAGAATCTGCGGAAGATGTTCCTGGCCATGGCCAAGGATATCCGGGTGATCTTAATCAAGCTGGCGGACCGTCTCCACAACATGCGCACCCTTCAGTACATGAAGCCGGAGAAGCAGAAGGAGAAGGCAAAGGAGACCCTGGAGATCTACTCCCCCATCGCCCACCGTCTGGGTATCTCCAAGATCAAGGTGGAGCTGGATGATCTGGCCCTCAAGTATCTGGAGCCGGACGTCTACTACGACCTGGCGGAGAAGATTTCTCTGAAGAAGGACTCCAGGGAGGCATTTGTCCGGGGGATTGTGGAGGAAGTCAGCGAGCACATGAAGAATGCGGGCATCGAGGCCAAGGTGGACGGCCGGGTGAAGCATTTCTTCAGCATCTACAAAAAGATGGTGAACCAGAACAAGACCCTGGATCAGATCTACGACCTGTTTGCAGTCCGCATCATCGTGGAGACGGTGAAGGACTGTTATGCGGCTCTGGGCGTGATCCACGAGATGTACAAGCCCATCCCCGGGCGCTTTAAGGACTACATCGCCATGCCCAAGCCCAATATGTACCAGTCCCTCCACACCACCCTCATCGGCAGCAGCGGGCGGCCCTTTGAGATCCAGATCCGCACCTACGAGATGCACCGCACCGCCGAGTACGGCATCGCCGCCCACTGGAAGTACAAGGAGAGCGGCAGCGGCCAGGCGGCAGCGGGCCGGGAGGAGGAGAAGCTCAGCTGGCTGCGCCAGATTCTGGAGTGGCAGAGGGACATGTCGGACAACAAGGAATTTTTGAGCCTGCTCAAGAGCGACCTGGATCTGTTTGCCGACAGCGTGTACTGCTTCACCCCGTCGGGGGATGTGAAGAACCTGCCCAGCGGCTCCACGCCCATCGATTTCGCCTACTCCATCCACAGCGCGGTGGGCAACAAGATGGTGGGGGCCAAGGTCAACGGCAAGCTGGTGCCCATCGACTACGTGATCCAGAACGGGGACCGCATCGAGATCATCACCTCCCAAAACTCCAAGGGGCCCAGCCGGGACTGGCTCTCCATCGTCAAGAGCACCCAGGCCAAGAACAAGATCAATCAGTGGTTCAAGTCGGAGCTGAAGGAGGACAACATCAACCGGGGCAAGGATCTCATCGCCCAGTACTGCAAGACCAAGGGCATCAACTGGGCGGAGATCAGCAAGCCGGAATATATGGAGAAGGTGATGCGCCGCTATGCCTACCGGGATTGGGACGCGGTGCTGGCCTCCGTGGGCCATGGCGGCTTGAAGGAGAGCCAAGTGGTCAATCGGATGGTGGAGGAGGAGAAGAAGAAAAAGATCCAGAATGTCACCGACGACACCATCTTAAACGAGATCGGGGACGGCGCCAAGGTGCCGGTGGCCAAGAAGTCCAAGAGCGGCATCGTGGTGAAGGGAATCCACGATGTGGCGGTTCGCTTTTCCAGGTGCTGCAGCCCAGTGCCGGGGGACGAGATCGTGGGCTTTGTCACCAGGGGCAGGGGCGTGTCCATTCACCGGACGGACTGCATCAACATCATCAATCTGCCGGAGGATGAAAAGGCCCGGCTCATCGACGCCGAGTGGCAGCAGGAGGAGAACGACAGCAGCGGCGAGCGCTACACCACGGAGATCAAGATATACGCCAACAACCGCATCGGCATGTTTGTGGACATTTCAAAGGTGTTTACGGAGCGGCAGATCGACATCTCCTCCATGAGCGCCCGCACCAGCAAGCAGGGGACGGCCACCATCACCGTGACCTTCGACATTCACGGGGTGGAGGAGTTAAACCGCCTGGTGGACAAACTGCGTACCATCGAGGGCGTCCAGGATATAGAGAGAACGGCGGGATAAAGGCGAAGAAGAGGGTGCTGCGGAATCAGAGTTCGCAGCACCCATTTTTGTGCGGCAGGATTCTTTTGCCGCCATAAGTCCGGAGAGGATAGGAGGTTACCATGAAGAAGACGGATATGCGAATCAAGACCATGATGCTGGGGCCCATTCAGACCAACTGCTATCTGGTTTACCATGAGACGACAAAAAAGGGGATTATCATCGACCCGGCGGACTGGGCCACGGCCATCGTCCAGGAGTGCCGGGAGAACGGGGTGGAGCCGGAGGCCATTTTGCTGACCCACGGCCACGGGGACCACACCCAGGCGGCGGATGCGCTGAGGAAGCAGTTCGGGATCCCGCTGATCGCCGCGGCGGACGAGGAGAAACTGCTGGGGGATCCCTCCCTCAACCTGACGGCCATGATGGGGATGTCCCTCACCAGCCTGCGTGCGGACCGCCTGGTGCGGGACGGCGATGTGCTGGAACTCGCCGGCTTCCGCCTGCGTGTGATCGCCACCCCGGGTCACACCGCCGGCTCCGTCTGCTACCTGGCGGAGGGGGAGGAGGCCCTGTTCTCCGGGGACACCCTGTTTGAGGGCTCCTACGGGCGGACGGATTTCCCCACCGGCAGCGGGAGAAGTCTGGCGGAGTCCATACTGAAGAAATTGTTTGCGCTGCCGGAGGACACCATGGTCTATCCGGGGCACGGGGCGCCCACCACCATCGGCGGGGAGAAGCAGGGAAATCCCATTCTTATGTACAGGAGATCGATATGATAGGAATACTGTTGAAGGACAATGGATTCGAGCAGGATATCCGGGAACTGCTCATGGCATTCTATCCCGGGGAGAAATTCGCCCACCAGGAGACGGAGGGCGTGGATTTTTACGTGAAGGGAGAGCCGGGGCAGGGACAGTATGTCCTGGATGTGGACGGGGACAGACGGGAATTTGAGGTTCCCGACGGAGACCGCCTGGAGACCAAGAACCGGATCAAGAGAAACCTCTACCAGATGCTGGTCTCCCGCACGGGGAGAGAGCTCCCCTGGGGCACCCTCACCGGCATCCGCCCCACCAAGATTCCCCTGACAAAGCTGGAGGAGGGGTGGAACCGGGAGAAGATCATGGATTTCATGAAGAAGACCTACTATGCCGGGGACGACAAGATCCGCCTCAGCGTGGAGATCGCGGAGCGGGAGAGGCAGATCCTCTCCTCCATCTCCTACGAGAACGGATACAGCCTGTATGTGGGCATCCCCTTCTGCCCCACCACCTGCCTCTACTGCTCCTTCACCTCCTACCCCATCGGGAAGTGGGAGAAGCGCATGGACGAATACCTGGAGGCCCTCTCCCGCGAGCTGTCCTACACGGCGGAAAAGATGAGGGGGAAGAAGCTGGAGACCATCTATTTCGGGGGCGGAACGCCCACGGCCCTCTCGGCGGAGCACCTGGAGCGGGTGATCTGCGAGGTGGAGCGCCTCTTTGACCGGTCCGGGGTCCTGGAGTTCACCGTGGAGGCGGGCAGGCCCGACAGCATCACCCGAGAGAAGCTGGAGGTGTTGAAGCGCCACGGTGTCACCCGCATCTCCATCAATCCCCAGACCATGAACCAGAAAACCCTGGATCTCATCGGCCGCCGCCACACCGTGGAGATGGTGAAGGAGAAATTTCTCCTGGCCCGGGAGATGGGATTTGACAACATCAACATGGACCTCATCATCGGCCTGCCGGGGGAGGGGATGGAGGAGCTGTCCCACACCCTGGAGGAGATCCGCGCCCTGTCCCCAGACAGCCTGACGGTACACTCCCTGGCTTTGAAGCGGGCGGCCAGGCTGAAGCTGGAGTGGGACCAGTACGTGGACTTAGGGATGGTCAACACCCAGGAGATGATCGACCTGACAGCCAGCTTTGCCAGGGAGCTGGGGATGGAGCCCTACTACCTCTACCGGCAGAAAAATATGGCGGGAAATTTTGAAAATGTGGGCTACTCCCTGCCGGGCAAGGCCTGCATCTACAACATCCTTATTATGGAAGAAATGCAGACCATCGCCGCCTGCGGGGCCGGCACCACCACCAAGGTGGTATTTCCGGGGGAAAACCGCAGGGAGCGGACGGAGAATGTGAAGGACGTGGAGCAGTACATCCAGCGAGTCGGCGAGATGATCGGGCGGAAGGATGAGCTGCTGTCCCAGATTGCGGGAAACGCTTAAAATACTTGCAAATTTAGGGATTCCATGTACAATAGAAGAGAAAAAAACGGAATGGAGAGAAGACATGGCGCTGAAAAAGAAGCCGGTTACCGGCATGAAGGATATTCTGCCTGCGGAAATGCAGATCCGCGATTACGTGCTGAATCAGATTAAAGAGACCTACAGAAGCTTCGGATTTTCTTCCATTGAGACCCCCTGTGTGGAGCACATTGAAAATCTCACCAGCAAGCAGGGCGGCGACAATGAAAAGCTGATATTCAAAATTTTAAAGAGAGGGGAGAAGCTGAAGCTGGACGAAGCCCAGTCCGAGGGAGACTTGACGGACAGCGGACTCCGCTATGATCTGACCCTCCCCCTCTCCCGATACTATGCCAACAATGCCGCCAGCCTCCCGAGCCCCTTCAAGGCCCTTCAGGTCGGCAGCGTGTGGAGGGCGGACCGCCCCCAGAAGGGACGCTTCCGCCAGTTCGTCCAGTGCGACATTGACATCCTGGGCGACGCCACCAGCCTGGCGGAGATCGAGCTGATCACCGCCACCACCACCGCCCTGCGCCGGATCTGCCCGGACCGGCAGTTTACGGTGCGCATCAACGACCGGGAGATCTTAAAGGCCATGGCGGCCTGGGCCGGTTTCCCGGAGGATTCCACGGACCAGGTGTTTATCACCCTGGACAAGATGGACAAGATCGGCCTGGACGGAGTGGAGCGGGAGCTGGCGGAGCTTGGCTACCCGGAGGAGGCGGTGAAGCGCTACCGGGAGCTTTTGGGGACCGTGGGACACGATTCCGCCGCTGTGCGCTCCCTGGGGGAGACCCTGGCCGGCTTCCTGCCGGAGGGACAGGCGCAGAATCTGGCGGATATCATGGACACGGTGACGGACGTGGCCTCCGTGGAGTTCGGCCTGGAGTTTGATCCCACCCTGGTGCGGGGCATGGGATACTACACGGGGACGATCTTCGAGGTGTCCATGGACGGCTTTGGAGGCTCCGTGGCCGGAGGCGGCCGCTACGACCGCATGATCGGCAAGTTCACGGGCATGGAGACGCCGGCCTGCGGCTTCTCCATCGGATTTGAGCGCATCGTCACCATCCTCATGGATGCCGGCTTTGCAGTTCCGGAGGCGGCGCCCAGGACGGCCTACCTGTTTGAGAAGGGAATGGACCGAGAGCGCCTGAGCCAGGTGATGAAGGAGGCCATGGAGGCCAGACGGGCCGGAGGCCAGATTCTGGTGGCCCAGATGAACAAGAACAAAAAGTTCCAGAAGGAGCAGCTCCAGAAGGAAGGCTATACAGAATTTAAAGAATTTTACAGAGACCCGCTGAAGCGATAGGGCCTCGGAAGGAGAAGAAATGGCAGAGTCAATGAAGGGTTTGAAGAGAACCCATCGGTGTGCAGAGCTTGGCACCGCCAACATCGGTGAGAATGTCACCGTCATGGGCTGGGTGCAGAAGCAGAGAAATAAGGGCGGCATCATTTTTGTGGATCTGAGAGACCGCTCCGGCATCCTGCAGATTATTTTTGAGGAGGCGGACTGCGGCAGCGAGTATTTCGCCAAGGCGATGAAGCTGAGAAGTGAGTTCGTCATCGCCGTGGAGGGCCGCGTGGAGGCCCGCTCCGGCGCGGTGAATGAAAATCTGGCCACGGGAGCCATCGAGGTGCGGGCGAAATCCCTGAGGATTCTGTCCGAGTCCGAGACCCCGCCCTTCCCCATCGAGGAGAACAGCAAGACCAGGGAGGAGGTCCGCTTAAAATACCGCTTCCTGGATCTGCGGCGCCCGGACCTGCAGAGAAATCTCATGGTGAGAAGCCGCGTGGCCACTCTGACCAGAGCCTTCCTGGCGGAGGAGGGATTCCTGGAGATCGAGACGCCCACCCTGATCAAGAGCACCCCCGAGGGAGCCAGAGACTACCTGGTGCCCAGCCGTGTGCACCCCGGCTCCTTCTACGCCCTTCCCCAGTCTCCCCAGCTGTTCAAGCAGCTGCTCATGTGCTCCGGCTATGACCGCTATTTCCAGCTGGCCAGATGCTACCGGGACGAGGATCTGAGGGCGGACCGCCAGCCGGAGTTCACCCAGATCGACATGGAGCTCTCCTTCGTGGATGTGGACGACGTGCTGGATGTGAACGAGAGACTGCTGAAAAAGCTGTTCAAGGAGATCTGCAATTACGATCTGCAGCTTCCCATCCAGAGAATGACCTGGAAGGAGGCCATGGAGCGCTTCGGCTCCGACAAGCCGGACCTGCGCTTCGGCATGGAGCTTCACAACGTGTCCGACGTGGTGAAGGATACAGAGTTTGCAGTGTTCAAGAATGCCCTGGCAGCCGGCGGCTCCGTCCGCGGCATCAACGCCGAGGGACAGGGCCACATGCCCAGAAAGAAAATTGACGCCCTGGTGGAGTTTGCCAAGGGCTACGGCGCCAAGGGCCTGGCCTACTTGTCCATCCAGGAGGACGGCAGCTACAAGTCCTCCTTCGCGAAATTCATGACGGAGGATCAGCTGAAGGCCCTGGTGGACGCCATGGGCGGCAAGCCGGGAGATCTGCTGCTCTTCGCCGCGGACAAGAACAAGGTCGTCTTCGACGTGCTGGGAGCGCTCCGCCTGGAGATTGCCAGACAGCTGGATCTGCTGAAGAAGGATGACTTTAAGTTCCTGTGGGTGACGGAGTTCCCGCTCTTGGAGTACTCCGAGGAGGAGGGCCGCTTTGTGGCCATGCACCATCCCTTCACCATGCCCATGGAGGAGGATCTGGACCTCATCGACACCGATCCCGGCGCTGTGCGGGCCAAGGCCTACGACATCGTGCTCAACGGCACGGAGATGGGCGGCGGTTCCGTCCGTATCCATCAGGCGGACATCCAGGAGAAGATGTTCGAGGTGCTGGGATTCTCCAAGGAGAGAGCTCAGGAGCAGTTCGGCTTCCTGCTGGAGGCCTTCAAGTACGGAGTGCCCCCCCACGCCGGCCTGGCCTACGGCATGGACCGCATGGTGATGCTCATGGTGGGAGCGGACAGCATCCGCGACGTGATCGCCTTCCCCAAGGTGAAGGATGCCTCCTGCCTGATGACCGAAGCGCCCGCCCCGGTGGACGGAAAGCAGCTGGAAGAGCTGGGAATCGGCATTCTGCCCCAGAGCGAGGAGGAAGCCAATTAAATAGCTTCCATACGCCGCACGCATGGAAGCGGATGTAAAAGGAGTATTGGACATTTCTGAGACGGCTCCTTATAATCGCTTTAGAACGATGACAAGGAGGAGAGCGGAGATGATGGATGGACGTGCTCTGCGGCGGATGATCCTGCCGCTGTTTCTGGAACAGCTGCTGGTGGCCCTGGTGGGGCTGGCGGATGTGTTTGTGGTGGGATTTGTGGGGGAGGCTGCCGTGTCGGGAGTTTCCCTGGTAAATTCCTTCAACACCATATTTATCAACCTGTTTACGGCCCTGGCTTCCGGCGGCGCGGTGGTGATCAGCCAGTACATTGGGAGAAATGAGCGGGAAAATGCGGGCCGGGCGGCCAGCCAGCTGCTGGCAGCCTCCGCCCTGCTCTCCGTGGGCATTTCCCTGGTGACCCTGGCGGGAAATGCCTCCATCATGCGGCTGATGTTCGGCCAGGTGGAGGCGGAGGTGATGGATGCCTGTGTGACCTACCTGCGCATCTGCGCCTACTCCTATCCGGCGCTGGCCATATACAACGCCGGGGCCGCCCTCTACCGCAGCTTCGGGAAAACCAGCACCACCATGTACATCTCGGTGGCCGCCAACGGAATCAATGTGATAGGCAACTGCATTGGAGTTTTCCTTCTCCATGCAGGGGTAGCGGGGGTGGCGTGGCCGACCCTGATCTCCAGAGTGTTCTCCGCGGCGGCCATCACCATCCTCTGCTTTTCCCGGACCAATCCCGTATGCTACATGAAAAAATGGATCTTTTGCCTGGATAAGGACCTCCAGAGGAGGATTCTGCGCATCGCCGTCCCCAACGGGGTGGAGAGCGGGATCTTCCAGCTGGTGAAGGTGGCGCTGAGCAGCGTGGTGGCCCTGTTTGGCACCTATCAGATCGCCGCCAACGGCGTGGCCCAGAGTTTCTGGAGTATGGCGGCCCTGGTGTGCACGGCCATGGGGCCGGTGTTCATCACCGTCGTGGGCCAGGCCATGGGGGCCGGGGATGTGCAGGCGGCGGAAGAGGGGATCAAAAAGCTGATGAAGATCACCCTGATCCTTGCCGCCGCCTGGAACGTATTCATATTTCTGCTGACGCCGGTGGTGCTGCAGTTTTATTCCCTGTCGGAGGAGACGAAGGAGCTGACCATTCTCCTGGTGCTGATCCACAACATTTTCAACACCGTGGCCTTCCCCTTTGCGGATCCCCTGGGAAAGGGGCTGCGTGCGGCGGGGGATGTGACCTTCACCACGGCGACCTCCCTGTTCACCACCATCGGCGTGCGGCTGGTATTCTCCTGGATCCTCGCCGTGGGAATGGGCATGGGCGTGGTGGGAATCGCCCTGGCCATGGCCTTCGACTGGTGCAGCCGGGCGGTGATCCTGTTCCTGCGCTTCCGCTCCGGCGCCTGGAGACGGTTCCAGGTGATCTGACCGGCTTCCCGGCTGTTTTTGGCGAGATGTTCCGGCCGCTTTCGGCGCATCTCCCAGCCGCTTTCGGCGCATCTCCCAGCCGCGTCAGCGCACCTCCTCCACCCGCACCTGCAGCTCTGTCGCGAACTCCTTCTCCCGGGAGGTCTCGTGGACGTCGGCCCACAGAAGCTCCAGGAAGGGCGGGAGGATTCGGAGATTTCTCTCTCCGGCAAACTTCATCATTCTTGCGGCAAACGCAGGGGTCTGGTGGTATCCGCCCCTGTAGATGACAGATAGATACCGGCCTCCGGGGATTTCCCGGGGGCCATTTTCGTTTATGAGAAATGCGCTGGTATACCGCCCCGCCCCCTCGTCCGGCGCGAAGAAGGAGCCAATGCAGTTGCTGCCGATGAGGCGTCCGTCCTCCTCCCGGCGCAGAAGCCGCCGCATGAGCAGGTTCATCTCGCTGTCGCTTGCGTATCCCTCCTCGATCACCCGGCAGCGCCGCGGGGGCAGAGCTTTTTCCGAGATCTCCCCTGCGGGAAGCTTTTGGGCCTGGGACAGGATCCGCAGCCGCTCCTCCATGTTGTCTTTAAGCCGCTGCAGCCGGGCGATTTTCTCCTCCGTCTCCGAGAGTTCCTTCTCCAAAAGCGCCCGGGTGGAGGCCAGACTGCGGTTTTTCATATATTCGCCGATGGATTCCATGGACATCCCCAGCTCCCGCAGATCCCGGATGATGTTGAGCCGCCAGATGTCGTCGGCCCCGTACAGGCGGTAGCCGTTCTCCCCCCGCCCGGGGGCGAGGATTCCCAGGCGCTCATAGTAGCGCAGGGAGTCGGCCCCGATGTGAAACAGCTTTCCGATCTCCCCGATGGTGTAGGCGTTCTTCATGCCTTCATTCTTCATGTCTTCTGAGTTTCCTTTCCGCAGATAACGATTTCCCTGTTGACCTTAGTATTATACCAGGGTTTATCCTGGAAACGCAAGGAGGTATGAAATGATGCTGCTTACAAACCCGAGAGAGAAATTTGAGGAGATATACCGCATCTATGAAATGTCGTTCCCGGAGGTGGAGCGGAGGACGAAGGAGGGCCAGAGGGCCATCTTTGAGAGTCCCCTACTGCGGGTGTGGACGGCGGAGCGGGAGGGGAGGACGGCGGCCTTCCTCACCGGCTGGAACCTGGAGTCCTGCCTCTACCTGGAACATCTGGCCACGGACCCGGCCTGCCGGGGAGGCGGCATGGGGAAGGAGCTGATGCATGAGGCCATCCAGGCGGCTCTGGACAGGCAGGTTCCCCTGATCCTGGAGATTGAGCCGGTGACGGAGGAGGACCCCTACACGGCCCGCCGGGCCGCCTTCTATGAGCACATGGGCTTTGTGGTCAACCGCTTCCCCTACAGCCAGCCGCCCCTGCGGCGGGGAGCCCCGGGCTGCCCCCTGTGGATCGTCACCTACGGGAGAGCCATGGGCGAGGAAGAATTCCTTCCCCACAAGGAACAGATCTATCGCCATGTGTACAGCTGCGGGGTGGAGTGAGCCGCGCGGAGCGGCTGGGCGGCCGACCTGTGAATTTACTGTGAAAACGTGGAAATCCGGCTGAAATTCTGCTAAAATTCCTATCAGTAGGATAGGATAGAACAGGAGGCCGGAATATGGAACAGATAAAGGTATTAGTGGTGGACGACGAGGCCAGAATGAGAAAGCTGGTGAAGGATTTCCTCTCCGTGAAAGGCTTTACCGTGCTGGAGGCCGGGGACGGCGAGGAGGCCGTGGACATATTTTTTGAGCAGAAGGACATCGCCCTGATCCTCCTGGACGTGATGATGCCCAAGATGGACGGCTGGGAGGTGGTGAAGACCATCCGCAAATACTCCCAGGTGCCCATCATCATGCTGACAGCCCGGGGGGAAGAGAGGGATGAGCTCCAGGGCTTCAGCCTGGGGGTGGACGAGTACATCTCCAAGCCCTTCAGCCCCAAGATCCTGGTGGCCCGGGTGGAGGCCATTCTCCGCAGAACCAGCGCCGGCGCCTCCGATGTGACGGAGGTGGGCGGAATCGTGCTGGACAAGGTGGCCCACCAGGTGACCATCGACGGGAAACCGGTGGATTTGAGCTACAAGGAATTTGAGCTGCTCAGCTATTTTATCGACAACCAGGGGATCGCCCTGTCCCGGGAGAAGATCCTGAACAACGTGTGGAACTACGATTATTTCGGGGATGCCAGAACCATCGACACCCATGTGAAGAAGCTGAGGAGCAAGCTGGGGGACAAGGGGGAGTACATCAAGACCATCTGGGGGATGGGGTACAAGTTTGAGGTGGGAGAACAGCGATGAGACATTCCATACGCACGAGAATGACGCTGATCTTCATCGGCGTGACCATGCTGATGCTGCTGGCGGTCTGGGCGGCCAACACCTGGCTGCTGGAGGACTACTATGTGAGAAATAAAATCGGCATTCTGGAGCGCTGCTACACCCAGATCGATGAGATTCTCCGGGAAAATCCCTTATCGGAGATGGAACCCTACTCGGAGGACAACAACGCGGACGAGCTGTCCGAGCTGATCAAGACCATGGGCGAGCGCTACAACACCACCATCGTCCTGGTGGACAATGTGACGGGGAAGGCCATGGTCTCCTCCGCCAGGGACAAGGCATTCCTGGCTCGGCGGCTCTTCGGCTACGCCCTGGACCAGTACGACGAGCCGGTGGACTTGATCAAGGAACACGAGGACTATGTGATCCAGAGAAGCTACAATCCCATCGACCGCACGGCGGATCTGGAGGCCTGGGGATTCTTCGCGGACGGCTCTACCCTGTTTATCATGGCCATGCCCCTCTCCAGCGTCTGGGAGAGCGTGGAGATCTCCAACCGCTTCCTGCTCCTGGCAGGCAGCGTCGTCATGGCGGCGGGCTGCGCGGCGATTTACTTTGCCACCAGGAAATTCACCCAGCCGGTGCTGGAGCTGGCCCGGCTCTCGGAGGAGATGACCCGACTGAACTTTGACGTCAAATTCGAGGGACATCAGCAGGACGAGGTGGGAATCCTGGGGAGAAACATGAATGAGCTCTCCGACAAGCTGAAGGAGACCATCACGGAGCTGCGGGAGGCCAACCTACAGCTCCAGAAGGATATCGATGAGAAGATCCAGATCGACGAGATGCGGAAAGAATTTATCGCCAACGTCTCCCACGAGCTGAAAACCCCCATCGCCCTGATCCAGGGCTACGCGGAGGGGCTCTCCGAGGGAATGTGCGAGGATGAGGAGAGCCGCAACTACTATTGCGGCGTCATTGTGGATGAGGCGGTGAAAATGAACCGCATGGTGCGCCAGCTGCTGAATCTGACGGCCCTGGAGTCCGGCAGGGATATGCCGGTGATGGAGGTCTTTGACCTGGCGTCTGTGATCCGGGGGATCCTGACCTCCTCCTCCATCATGATCCAGCAGAAGGAGGCGAAGGTGGTCTTCGAGCAGCAGGAGCCGGTGATGGTGCGCGCAGACGAATTTAAAATAGAAGAGGTGGTCACCAACTACCTCACCAACGCTCTCAACCATGCGGACGGGGAGAGGCGGGTGGAGATCCGCCTGCAGATTCTGGAGGAGGAGAACCGGGTGAAGACCACCGTCTTCAACACCGGTGAACCCATCCCCGAGGAGGCGATTCCGCAGCTGTGGACCAAATTCTACAAGGTGGACAAGGCCCGCACCCGCGCCTACGGGGGCAGCGGCATCGGCCTCTCCATCGTGAAGGCGATCATGGAATCCCACCACCAGCAGTACGGCGCCCGCAACGTCCCGGGCGGCGTGGAGTTCTGGTTTACCCTGGAGCGGGGGGAGGAGACGGAGGCGCAGCCGGCTGAGGGTCAGTAAACTTTATACAACCGGGA
>MHCFR05601__coassemble_1223_pt1 | contig 18272 bp, 15 predicted proteins | sample MHCFR05601__metabat2_high_PE_003 | metagenome-assembled genome bin MHCFR05601
TGGGCCATATTCAGCTATTATAAGAGAATACAGAATGAATGAACAGCGAGGTCAGGCATGAACGATATCAATCCACTGGAGCGCATCCGCGGACTCTGCGCCGAGCGGAACTGGACCTACTACCAGCTCTCCAAAGCCTCCGGGATCCCGTACTCCACCTTAAACACCATGTTACATAAGGACAATATGCCGTCCCTTCCCACCCTGCACAAGCTGTGCCGGGGATTTGGCATCTCCATCGCAGAATTTTTCGAGCCGGGGAGGAATCTTCAGGGGCTGACCGACGAGCAGAGCCAATGTCTCTCCCTCTTTACCTCCCTGTCCCCCAGCGATCAGCAGCTGGCTCTGGCTTTCATGAAGGGACTGGCAAAAAAACTCAATTGATCCTTCTTATCCCGGCCATACCGGGCATAATACTCTTCCTATTATTCTTTGAAAGCTCCGGGCTGCAGGTTTCATCCGCAGCCCGGAGCTTTTCACTGCATCCGGCAAGCCGCTCTCTTTTCCATCTATGGCTGCTCCGCCTCCATCTCGTAGAGTTCTCTCTGGATCTCCCCCAGGTACTCCTCAAAGCCCCGCTGGCACTCCTCCATCTGTCCCAGGCAGAGGTCCAGCTTTCGCTCCGCGCCCTCCCGGCTGTTCTCCCAGACTGCCCCGTCTGTGCCGAAGGACTTCAGATGGTCCAGCACCTGCTCCTGCACATAGGCCAGCTCCTCCCCCTCCCAGTCCGCAAACCAGTAGTTGATGCCATAGTAGCAGAAATCCCTGGTATAGCTCTGGTACTCACTTCGAAATCCGTAGAGGAACTCCAGGGTGGAGCTGGGATTCTCCGGCCCCGTAATCTCCGCCAGTTCCAGATAAAACTCCAGATTTTTCAGGCTCTCCACGTAGCCAGAAAGGTAGCTGGCCCGCATATCGGCGTTGATCACATACTCCTCCCGGTCCAGGCCATAGCTCTCCAGAACGGGAACCAGCTCCTCCCTCAGCTCATAGGGCTTCAGATTCGCCCCATCCGCCTCCATCTGCTCCCGCACCTCCGTCACCTCCGAGAGAGCGTATTGCAGCGTCTCCTCCCCCGGGTTCTCCAGGTAGGCCCTCACCGCCCCCAGGGCGCGGTCGTAGGCCGCGCTGTCGCCATCCTGGGCCAGGGTGATCTCCGCGAAGTCGTCCACCAGAATCCGGTATCCGCCGTCCTTCCCGCCGCAGCCTGCCAGGCACGCCAGCATCAAACCCACAGCCAGCGCCGCCAGGAGCGCCCATATTCCCGTTTTTCCTCTCTTTTTCTCTCTCACTCCCAGCCTCCTCCTACATTTCTATGCACTGTTCTACCATCCCTCTGCCTCCATGGGGAAGTTCTGCTGCCGCAGCTCCCCTCTGGCCTCCTCCAGGCGGTTCTCGGCGGCCTCCAGCAGCCGCTCCCCCTCCTCTTTTTCTGGATTGATGGGGTAGTCCAGCATGGCGTCCTTGAACACCTCCATCTGCGCCGCCCCGTCCAGCACCAGGCTGCGGCTCTCCTCATCCATCTCGGACACCACCAGGTTCATTTTCAGGTAGCACACGTCCCCCACAGCCTCCAGATAAGCCCCGTAGGCGTCCACCAGCGGTTTTCTCTGATCCCTGGTCCTGTAGGGACTTGACGGGTCGCAGAGAGATGTCTCCAGATGGCCCATGGCCTCATCCGTCACGCCCTCCAGCTCCGCCGGCATCACGTACAGCTCCCCCAAAAGATCCAGGGGGATATCCGTGTCCAGCTGTTCCAGCTCCTCCAGCCAACTCTCCCCGTCCCCCGTCATCACCTGATAGTGGGCCTGTTCCTCCCTCTTTCGCCCGATGGCGGTCTCCAGCCACCTCCGGCCCGAGGCCTCCCCGTCCAGGACCTCCCCGGAGGAAGCCTCCTCCAGGATCTGCTCCTGCCCGGCCAGCTGCAGGTCCACCAGCTGGAGATTGATCAGCAGCCTCTGGGCCGCATTCCCCATCACCTGCTTCTCCTTCTCCGAGAATCCCCGCCCCGCCGTCAGCCGGAAAACGGCGATTCCCGCTCCCGCCAGCACGCAGGCGGCCAGAAGGCCGGCCCCCAGCCTTCTTCTCAGGCGGACGGCCTGGATTCCCGCCAGGCGCTGCCGGTTCTCCTCCCCTCTGGCTGCCAGGTAGTCCAGGAAATTGTCGTGGATCAGGCGGTAGTTGCCGCCCTCACTCTTGGTCAGCAGACCCATCTGCTCCACCAGCTGCTCCTCCACCGCGTAGTCGAACCACTCGCCCTCGCCTCCCGCGCCCTCCAGCATCAGGCGGGATTTCCCCGCATACTCCGGAAATGCCAGGGCAAACTCCCGGGAGCGCAGCCGGCGGCAGCTCTGCCCCGCCAAGTCAAACATTTCCCGGAACGTGAGAAGATTTCTTCCCCGCCGCTTCATCTCCCCGGCGGCGGCCGGGAGCAGATGGCGGAGCACATACCCGTGAACCAGCTGCAGCCGGCGGTTCCCCGAGTCCGCCCTCATCTGCCGCGTGAAGAAGGTCTCCAGATAGCTCCCGGTCATCCCATCCATGGTCCTCGGCAGCTCCCTCCATCCGTCCTCCTCCCCGTCTGTCTCCCCGTTCTCCCTCCGAAACTCCGCCGTCCGGCAGTAGAGGGAGAGCATCATGGGGTTGGACAGCAGGCGCAGCATCCCGTCCCTCTCCGAGGCGGCTGTCTCCTGAGGAATTTCCAGCCCGCACTCCCTCAGCTTGTCCAGAACCTGCTCCCTTCCCAGTGGGCAGAGCTCCCAGGAGGAGAAATCCCGCAGGCCGTACTCCTTCACGGCATCTGTCCGGTCCGTCACCAGGATCCCCACCCCCGGCTTTCTCCCCAGCTCCTCCATCTCCCGGATGAGGCCCTGATTCCTCTCCCCCGATTCATTTAACCCGTCCAGGAGCAGAATGCAGCCCCCTCCTCTTCCCAGGGGCAGGTCAAAAATCTCCTCCAGCCTGACCAGGGCAGTGTCCTCCCCGTCCGCCCCCTCCTCCGGCTGCAGGCTCCGAAGCAGGCTCTTCCGGATATAATTTCCAGACTCCCCCGCCTCCTGGTAATCCGCCAGCGGGATGAGGACCACCGCCGGCTCCTTGGGGCTGTAGCGCCTTGTCCCCCGCCGCAAAAGTTCCTGGAGAAACCGGCTCTTTCCCATTCCTCCCGGGCCGGAGAGCAGAAGATTCTCCCCCGCCTTCAGCCGGAGAAAGCACTCTTCCGCCCCGGAGATCTCTTCCCCTCCCCCGGGCATGGTTTCCCGCTCCCCGCCCCGCCTCGCCAGGCGGCGCTCCAGAAAGCCCTCCTCTTTCAGCTGGCCTCGTCTTCTGCGGCCGCTCTCCCAGAGTGCGCTGTGGGAGACGCCTCTGCCCTCCAGGCGGAGGATCAGCTCCTCCAGATCTCTTCTCATCTCCTCCGCCGACGGGTAGCGCCTCCGGGCCAGCACATGCAGCCCGCGGACGGCGATCTTTGCCGCCTGCCAGACGGCGGATTCCGGCTCCCCCGCCAGGGCTCCCTCCTCCTTCAGCCTGCGCCCAGGGCCCTGTCCGGTGAGATCCTCCACCGTCAGCCTTCTCCCTGCCACCATGCGGAAAAAGACGGCGCAGACTCCGAACAAGTCGGAGGCCGGTCCGATCTGGCTCACCGATCCCAGCCGTACTTCAGGGGCCGTGTACCCCTCCTTCACGCTGAGGATCAGTCCCTTCTCCCATCCCTTTCCCTGGCGCAGGACGCTGTTGTAGTCGATGAGGAGCACCCGCCCCTTCAAAACCAGGATATTGTCCGGGCTCACGTCCAGGTGGAGCAGACCTCTCCGGTGAAATCCCTCCAGGGCCTCCAGCACCTGCAGGCAGATGCCGGCTGCCCATTTGAGATCCGGCCGCCCATCCCTCTTCTCCAGAATCTGTTCCAGGGTTTCTCCCCCGTGGACCGCCAGCACCGAGTACAGGGTGCCGTAGGCCTCGTAGGAATTGATATTTCCGGAAATCTGCTCCGGAAGCTGGGCCAAAAGCTCCAGATTCGCCTGGTTCCCCTGGATAAAACCCCTGCGGCAGGTCTCAAACAGCTCCCGCCCGTCCGGGCGGCAGCAGACCCAGCCCTCCTCGTCCCGGTAAACGGCTCCGCTCTCCTCATAGGGAAACAGCTCCTTCACCAGCACTCGGTGATAGTAGCCCCGGTTCAGCCCATCCTCATAGGACGCCCGATAGACGATGGAACTGCCGCCCTGACCCTCCACCGCTTCCAGCCGGTAATCCACGCCTCCCAGCCTCAGGATTTCCCCCTCTCTCCTGCATTCTCTCGCGCTCATGGCCTCACCCCCTCGCCTTTTCTCAGTCATTATATCGGACGGACCAGGCGGATTCTTAATCTTTTTTCCGCCTGCCCTGGCCGGTGTACAGTTCGTCCATCACCATCTCCATCTGCTCCCCCATCTCCTCCGCCCGCATGGCGTAGAGCACCAGCAGGTCAAAGGCATTTCCCGGGTCCAGCAGGTTCATCCCGTATGCGTCCAGGAACAGGTTCAGCTTCTCCAGGCGGATCTCCAGGCGGGTGTCGCCGTCCTCGTCCTCCTCCCAGTCGTCCCAGCCATCCTCATCCCAGCCGTCCTCGTCCCAGTCCTCCTCGTTGTAGCTCTCGATGATCAGGTAGAGCAGGATCATCACCTTCCGGCTCACATCCTCCTTCCGGTTTCGCATATTCACCAGGCTGCTCTCGTTGGGCCAGTACTTCTTCACCAGCTTCTGAAGGGGGGTCATATTCCCCAGCCTGCGCCCCTCCGGCACGTTCATCCCCAGGTAGTTGGAAATGATCTCCTCCATGGTGTAGGCCTTCTCCTCCTCCCCCGCCGGGCCGGCGATATCCCTCTCGCTCTCCGGCTTTCTCAGAATCTCCAAGAGCTCCACAAACTTCCGGTAGGCCGTCTCGTGGAGTCTTCCCAGCCGCCGCCCGTTCTGACGGAAGAAATTCATCAGATCCTCCTCCGTCTTCACCGACAGGAAGGCCTCCCGCAGCTGCCGGGTGTAGACCGTCTCCTCCCCGTCCGCCCCGCTCCTGCGCTCCTCCATGATCTCTAACGCCTTCTCCTTCAGCCTGACGGCCTCCTTCCAGCTAAGCCCCGCCCGCAGGGCATAGGCGTACACCAGCTCGTCCGGGTTCCGGTAGTGGATCCCCATGCCGTCCACCATTCCCAGAAGCCTGGACGCCTGCTCCTCCCCAAGCCCCAGGACGAAGCTGATCTGAAACAATGTCTCCCGGCTCTGGGGGGCATTGCGGCCGTTCAGCCAGTTTCTCACCTTTCTGGCCACGCTGTCATGGTTCTCCCCCGTCAGCGCCTCCATCCCTTTTGTGAGGCGCGCGCCCAGGTCCTCCCCCGGATACATGCTCTTGATCACATCGTCAAATCCCCGGAACATGGCCCCGGAGTTCAAAAATTCCACCATCTGCCTCGGGGAGTGCTCCTCCCCCATGAGAAATCCCATGTTGTTCCCGGATATCCTCGTCCGAAACTGCTCCATCCCCGACGCCGGGGACTTTCCTCCCCTGTCCTCTCTGAAATCATCCATGCCGTCCGCCTCCTCCGCTTCTCTGTGCCGTCTTTCCGTCAGTCAGTTATTATGATTTTATCACAGGAAACGTAAAACTGGTATATGGAAATTCGCTGGACTTTCCCGCCCGGCTGCGCTATGATAGGTAGAAAGTTAAGCACATTAAGGAAGGAGACAAATACATGTACAGCTTTACCAACGACTACAGCGAGGGGGCCCATCCCCGGATCCTCGAGGCCCTGATGGAGACCAACCTCACCCAGCACACCGGCTACGGCATGGACGAGGAGCACTGCGGACACGCCAGAGAGCTGATCCGCCGGGAGATCGGCCGCCCCGACGCCTCCGTCCACTTTCTCGTGGGCGGCACCCAGGCCAACCTGACGGTGATCGCCGCCGCCTTAAAGCCCTGGGAGGCGGTGATCTGCGCCTCCACCGGCCACATCAACGTCCATGAGACCGGAGCCGTGGAGGCCACCGGCCACAAGGTTCTCACCCTCCCGGACCCGGACGGCAAGGTGACCCCCGCCATGGTCCTGGAGATTCTGGACTCCCACCCGGATGAGCACATGGTGAAACCGAAGATGGTCTACATCTCCAACACCACGGAGATCGGCACCCAGTACACCAAGGCGGAGCTGGAGGCCCTGTCCCATCTCTGCCGCCAGAGGGGGCTCTACCTCTTCCTGGACGGAGCCCGTCTGGGAGCTGCCCTCGCCAGCTCCGCAAACGATCTCACCCTGGCGGACATCGCCGCCCTCACGGACGTATTTTACATCGGCGGCACCAAGAACGGAGCCCTCTTCGGCGAGGCTGTGGTGATCTTAAACCCCCAGATCGACCAGGATTTCCGCTACATGATCAAACAGCGGGGCGGCATGCTGGCCAAGGGCTGGCTCCTGGGCATCCAGTTTGAGACCCTGTTCACCGACGGGCTCTTCTACGAGATGGCAGGCCACGCCTCCCGCCTGGCGGACCGCCTGAGAGCTGGGCTGGAGGAGAGAGGCTTCTCCTTCTACTCCCGCTCCGTCAGCAACCAGCTCTTCCCCATCTTCTCCGACGAGCTGATCGAGAAGCTGTCCGCCGACTTCTCCTTCAACATCCAGGCCAGGATCGACGACAGCCATCAGGCCATCCGCCTGGTGACCTCCTGGGCCACCAGGGAGGAGGCGGTGGACGCCCTGCTGAAGGCGCTGGATTAAAGTTTCTTCTTTGCGTAAACAATCCCTGGTTCTCAAAAAGTGTGCGCAGAAGCGCACACTCGCGCCGGAGCGCGGTTGCGTCAGCAACCAATTTCCTTAAGCGCGGAGTGCGCATCCACAGCGGAGCGTTTTTATTTAATAGGGAACGAAGTTTCCTATTAAATAAAAACAGAGGCCGGGGCGGCTCCCATGAGCCGCCTCAGCCTCTGTTTTTCATTATCCTCTGTTCTATGGCTTTCCAGCCAGACGTCCGTCAATCATAGTAGGACGGCTCCACCGGATCCTCGAAGTGCCCGTCCCCAGCCGGCTCCCCGTCGATCTCCGCGATCATGCCGCTGCTGTTGGTCTTGTACTTCACTCCGTCGGCGTTCTTCACGGTGGTGGAACGCATCACCTTTCCGCTGCTGGACACCACATAGTTGTTCCACCCGTCGCCGTCCGGGATGGACACGATGTCGTACTTCATGCCGCTGTCCAGCTTCTGCAGCTTGCCCAGATAGTAGAGATATCCGTTTCTCACGCCGGTGAATCCCTGGCCGCTGTTGGAGAAGTAGAATTCGGAGATGGTGCCGTCCGCCTCCTCCAGCTTCACCCGCTCGCCCTTGGTCATCACGCAGTTGCCCCGGTTGGTGCCGAAGGCGTAGGTGGTGTACTCCCCGGAGTCGCCGAAATGGATCTTCTGGATGCCGTACACCGGGTTGCCCTTCTCATTGAAGAGGTAGGTCTCCCCGTTGATCTTCACGAAATCGGACGCGGTGGCGTCCCCCTCCGCAGGCCCCACCTCCGGCTCGCCCTTGCTGGAGAAGTAGAACCACTCCACCACCCCATCGTACCCGGACAGCTCATCCGGCGGATAGAGGGCCAGCCAGCCCTTTCTCGCCCGTCCGTCCGGCCCGAAGTAGGAGTAATCCGCGATGCTCTCCCCCGCGTTTCCGGCGTTCTTCATGTTGACCCAGCCGGTCTGCATCTCGCCGTCCGCGTTGAAGCAGTAGTAATCATCCCCGATCTTGTGGATGTCGCACTCGTCCCCTGAGACGTCCGGCGTGTACTTCTTCCCGTTGGCGGAGAAATAGAACCACACCTTGCCGTCGTCGTCCATGTCCCCGGGGCTGACCTTGCCGTCGTCGTACTCCTCATCGTCCGAGGGCATGAGAAGCTGCCATCCGGTGAGCATCCGCCCGCTGCCGTCGCAGTAATAGACATCGTCGTCCACCCAGCCGGTCTGCATCACCCCGTCGTCGTCAAAATAGTACCAGTAGCCGTCGATCTTCTTCCAGTCGTCCGTCTCCACCTTGCCGGAACTGTCAAAATAGTACCAGAGGTAGCCGTTCACAGCCCCCTCCTCGTCGCTGGCGATCCGCAGCCATTTGTTGGCGATCATCAGACCGTTCTCGTCCACGTAGTAGGTGTCGTCCACCCACTCGTTCACCGCCATGACCCCGTCTCCGTTGAGGTAGCGCCACTGATTGTCCGCTCCCTTCTTCCACTCATCCCTGATCAAATACCCCTGGGAATCGTAGTAAACCCAGGTATTATTCTGCTTGCTCCAGCCTTCCGCCGCCCAGGAAGTGACCGCCGTCATCCCAGCCGTCATCACGGCGGCGGCCGCGAGCACCGCCAGCTTCATCTTGTTCATACTGCATTTCCTCCATGTATGGAATGGGGCAAATTCCCCTTCTGTCTGATTCATTTTTGACCCTTGTGTCCATTCTAACAATTAATGGGAAAATATTCAACTGGAAAGGGAGGTAAATATCTTTCGATTTCTTTACAATTTCACCTTTTTTCGCTATACTGGACTCACTATATTGCACATCAATGGGACCGGAATCTCTCCGGTCTCTGTTTTGAGAGAAAGAGGATTGTTATGTGGATTGCTGACGGCTGGAAAGATTACGAAGTGATTGATTGTTCCAAGGGGGAAAAGCTGGAGAGATGGGGCCGCTACCTGCTGGTGCGCCCGGACCCCCAGGTGATCTGGGACACCCCCAGGAGACATAAGGGGTGGAAACACATGAACGGCCACTATCACCGCAGCTCCCGAGGCGGCGGCGAGTGGGAATTTTTTGACCTGCCGGAGCAGTGGACCATCGGCTACAGGGGGCTGACCTTCAACTTAAAGCCCTTCAGCTTCAAGCACACCGGCCTGTTCCCGGAGCAGGCGGCCAACTGGGATTGGTTCGGCGAGAAGATCCGGACCGCCGGGCGGCCGGTGAAGGTCTTAAACCTGTTCGCCTACACCGGCGGAGCCACCTTGGCGGCGGCCCAGGCGGGGGCCTCCGTCACCCACGTGGACGCCTCCAAGGGCATGGTCACCTGGGCGAAGGAGAACGCCCGCTCCTCCGGGCTGGAGTCCGCCCCCATCCGCTGGATTGTGGACGACTGCGTGAAGTTCGTGGAGCGGGAGATCCGCCGGGGCAACCATTACGACGCCGTCATCATGGATCCCCCCTCCTACGGCAGAGGCCCCAAGGGGGAGATCTGGAAGATTGAGGATGCCATCCATCCCCTGGTGAAGCTCTGCGCCAGCCTTCTCTCCCAGGAGCCCCTCTTCTTCCTCATCAACTCCTACACCACCGGCCTGGCGCCGGCGGTGCTGTCCTACCTCATCGGGACGGAGATCGTCCCCTCCCACGGGGGCACCGTCCGCTCTGAGGAGATCGGGCTTCCGGTGACGGAGAGCGGCCTCATTCTCCCCTGCGGGGCGTCTGGCCGCTGGGAGGCGTAAGGAACTCCTCCAGCTCTCTTCTCAGGGTGGAGGCGTCCTCCGCCTTCTCATGGCAGCAGCCCTGCATTCCGCAGGCTGCCGCCCCCTCAATGTTCACCGGCTGATCGTCCACGAAGAAGCACTCCTCCGCCCTCAGCCCAAACCGCTCGAAGAATCTCTGGTAGAGCTCCCTCTGGGGCTTTATCAGTTTCTCCTCCGCGGAGAACAGGATGCCGTCAAAGCAGTCCACCGCCGGAATCACCTGGGGATAGCAGGTCAGAAGGCGCACGGAGGCGTTGGAGCACAGGTAAATGCCGTACCCCCTCCCCTTCAATTCCCGGATGACCTCCGCCGCTCCCGGGATGGTCCACATGCAGAATTCATGCCAGTGGCGGAAGCATTTCTCCGCCAGCTCCCTCTCCCGGTCCGTCTTCAGGCGGTTCTTCATCCGGCGCAGGCCCTCCTCCTCGGAGATCACCCCCATGTCCAAGAGCACCCACTCCTGGGAGCCGAACACGGCGGCCTTCACCCGGCCATACTCCTCCGTCCCCTCCTCCATGAACTGACGGCAGGTCAGGTCCTCGTCGTAGGCCACCAGCACGTTCCCCATGTCAAACACTATATTCTTGATCATTGTCATCCTCCATGTGTCTTCACTCTGTTTTTCCGCTGAAATCCACCGCGAATCCGTGGTCCAATGGGCCGGATCCCTTTCCCAGATCCAGTCCCGCCGCCAAAGCCCCGGAAATATATTCCTTCGCCACAGCCACCGCCTCCCTGAGCTCCATGCCCTTGGCCAAGTTGGCAGCGATGGCGCTGGACAGGGTGCAGCCGGTTCCGTGGGTGTTGGGGTTGTCGATCTTCCTCCCCGCAAACCAGGTGCAGCCCTCCCCGTCGCAGAGCAGGTCGTTGGCGTCGTTTAAGCTGTGTCCCCCCTTGCAGAGGACGGCGCAGCCGTAGGCGCGGAAAATCTTCTCCGCCGCCGTCTCCATATCTGCCGCCGAGGCGATCTCCATGCCCGAGAGGACCTCCGCCTCCGGGATGTTGGGGGTGATCACCTCCGCCATGGGCAGAAGCACGGAGGTCAGCGCCTCCATCGCCTCCTCCTGAAGGAGCTTGGAGCCGCTGGTGGACACCATCACCGGGTCCACCACGATGTGCTCCGCCCCGTACTCCTTCAATTTCTCACCGATCACCCGGATCAGGCCCGCGCTGCTGACCATCCCCGTCTTCACCGCGTCCGGGCGGATGTCGCCGAAGATGCAGTCCAGCTGGGAGGCGAGAAATTCCGGCGTGGACTCCAGGATCCCGTAGACGCCGGTGGTGTTCTGGGCGGTGAGGGCCGTGATGGCGCTCATGCCGTAGACCCCGTTGGCCAGCATGGTCTTCAAATCCGCCTGGATCCCCGCGCCGCCGCTGCAGTCGCTGCCCGCGATGGTGAGCACCGCCCGCCTCTTCCCGGCAATCCGCTCCGCCAGAAGCCGCAGCCTGCGGGCCGCCGCCCTCTTGTCCTCCGCGGCGAAGATGGCGCTGACCACGGCGATTCCCGCGATTCCCGACGCCGCCAGCTCCATGCAGTTGGCCTCCGTGATGCCGCCGATGGCCACCGCCGGCACCTCCACGGAGCGGCAGATCCTCCTGAGCTCCTCCCTGGACAGGGGGGTGGTGTCGTTCTTGGTGGCCGTGGCGAACACCGCGCCGCACCCCAGATAATCCGCCCCCTGGCGGACGGCCTCCCTGGCCTCCGCCTCGCTGTGGGCGCTGGCCCCGATGATCTTGTCCGGCCCCAAAATGCGCCTGGCCTCCGCCACAGCCATGTCCTCCTGGCCCACATGGACGCCGTCCGCCCCGGATTCCAGAACCGCCTCCACGTCGTCGTCGATGATCAGGGGCACCCCGTATGCTTCACAGACCGGCTTCAGCCTCCTGGCCGCCGCCACCAGCTCCCCGTGGGATGCGTGCTTCTCCCGCAGCTGCAGGATGGTGACTCCCCCCGCCAGGGCGGCCTGCACCGCCTCCTCCAGGGTCTCCCCGCCCTTCAGCCAGGACCGGTCCGTCACCGCGTAAAGCCTCATTCTATCTGCCGATATCTTCAATGTCTTCCCTCCATTCTCTCATCTGGCTGGCCGCGTCGAACAATTTCACGTGAAAGGTTCCCGCGCCGCCGCCGGCCTCCTCCGTCTGCCTCCACGCCGCCTCCCCGCAGGCCTTCCAGAAGGAGGAAGCCGCCGTCGCACCGGCGAGCAGATCCCGGCTCTCCCTCCCCTGGGCGCCGCAGAAGGCGCCGATCAGGGCCGAGAGCATGCAGCCGGTGCCGGTGATCAGCCCCATGGCCTGGCTGCCGCCGCGGATCACCCGGGTCATGCCCTCCCCCGCGGCCACGTCCTCCCGCCCGCTTAAGAGCACCGCGCAGCCGTACTTCTCCGCCGTGCCGGCGGCGGCTGCCAACCGCTCCTCCAGGCCGGCCTGGGCGCTGTCCACCCCGTGAAATTCCCGGGGATTGCCCAAGAGCACCAGGGCCTCGGAGAAATTGCAGTGGATCACATCCGGCCGGATCTCGTCCAGGATCTCCAGGATCCGTCCCCGTCTCCAGGGGCTGGCCCCCGCTCCCACCGGGTCCGCGATCACCGGCACTCCCGCCTCCTTCGCACGCCTGCCGGCGGCCCGGATCGCCTCCAGCTTCTCCCGGTCAGGGGTTCCGAAGTTTAACACCGCGGCGCTGCAGGCCGCGGCGATCTCCCCCGCCTCCTCCCTGGCCTGAGCCAGGATGGGGGCGGCGCCAGCCGCCAGCAGAATGTTGGCCACGTCCGGCCCCGCCGCCAGGTTGGTGATGCAGTGCACCCTGGGGCGCCGATCCCTCACCTGGGCCAGGAGCCGCCCAAGGTCCTCGTCCCTCCGTGCCCGGATCCCGGACTGCTCCCGGCTCATCGCCTCACCGCCTCTTTCATGAAGGCGAAGCCCCCGTTTCTGCGGAGCACGGCGATCACCGCTGCGGCGATGGCTGTGCCGCCCACGGTGGACACCAGAAACGGCAGCACGTAGGCGAACAGAGCCGCCTCCTTGCCCATCACCAGGACCGCCACCGGCCAGGCCGCCAGGCCCCCCAGGACTCCCGTGCCGAGGACCTCCGCCGCGTAGGTCAGCCACAGCCGCTTGGTCCCCGCGAAGGCCAAACCGCAGAGCAGGGCGCCGCACATGCTCCCCGGGAAGGCAAGCAGGCTCCCCGTCCCCAGCATATTCCGAATCAGGCTGGTGACAAAGGCCATGGCCACCCCGTACCAGGGCCCCAGGAACACCGCCGCCAGCACATTCACCATGTGCTGCACCGGAAAGCACTGGGAAGCCCCCACCGGAATGCTGAAGGGCGAGCACGCCACCGCCACCGCGGTGAGCAGCCCTGCTGCCGCCAGCTTTTTCACATTGAACGATTTTTTGCCTCTTCTTATCATCTGTATCCTCCTTCCCGGGGGAAAACTATACTGCAAAGAGGACATGCAACGCATGCCCTCTCTCCACATCGCCTCAGGTCCCTACGTTGGCATTACCCACATCAGGTCATCGGGTCGAAACAGTCCAGTTTCCTCTCAGCCTGCTCCCGGCAAGCTCCCCGTTCTCATTTTCTTAGATTATAGCACCGAAGAAAATGGGAGGCAAGGTATTTATTTTTGTGAATGAACCGTCTGGGCGCCGCTCAGTTCTGCACCGCGTCCTCCGCCGGCTTGTAGTCCAGGGTGATGGAGATCTCGTGCTCCACGTACTGGCCGTTCTCCAGCCTCTGAACCGTCAGGGTCACCGTATCCCCGCCCTCGTAGTAGGTGAGCATCTGCTGGAGATCCTCCATGGTGCGGACGGAGGAGCCGTCAAACTTGGTGATGATGTCCTTGGCCTGCAGATCCGTCTTGGAGGCCGCCCCGCCCTCGATGATCTCGTACACGTAGACGCCCTGGGGCATTCCGAAGGTGGAGGAATAGGTCTCGTCGATGCTCAGGCCCTGGATGCCCAGATAGCCCTGCTTGCTCTGGTCCACCTCCGTGCGGGTCTTGGTGTTCATCAGGTCGTTGATGATGTCCTGCACCGCCGTGATGGGGATGGCGTACCCCATGCCCTCCACGTCCGTGTCGGAATACTTGGCGGAGTTGATGCCAATGACCTCCCCCTTCATGTTCAGCAGCGCGCCGCCGCTGTTGCCGGGGTTGATGGCCGCATCCGTCTGGAGCAGGTTCCTGGTGATATTGTCGTCGCTGGTGCGCACCTCCCGGTCCAGGGCGCTGATGTAGCCCACCGTCACGGACTGTCCGTAGCCCAGGGCGTTGCCGATGGCGATGACTCCCTGGCCCACCTTCAGGCTGTCGGAGTCCCCCATGGTGGCGATGGAAATCTGGCTCATGGTGTCCGCCGGAATGTTCTCCAGGGGAACCGCCACCACCGCCAGGTCATTCTCCACGTCCGTGCCCTTGATCTTGGCCTCCACCGCCTGGTTGTCGATGAACACCACCTGCAGGTCCTCGGAGTTCTCCACCACGTGGTTGTTGGTGACGATCAGAAGCTCCGTGTCGTTCTGCCCGATGATGATGCCGGAGCCGGCTCCCGTGGCCTCATACTGCTGGGGGCCGAAGAACCAGTTGTTGCTCTGGAGCAGCATCTTGTTGTTGATGGCCACCACCGACGGCATGGCCTTCTCCACGATGTCGGAGACATCCAGCACGGCGCTCATCCGGGTGCTGCTCACCGTCTGGCTGCCGCCGTCTGAGCCGTCCGCCGCTGCCTCCGTCTCCGCCGGGGCCGTGGTCAGCTCCGTCCTGGCGGGGTTCTGCTGCCGGTTGTAGTAGTCCGCCACCATATTGATGCCCACCATGGTGCCGCCGGACACCGTTCCGAAGAGGAGGGCTGCGGCCGTGATCAGGGCCGCCTTCTTGGCCATGCCGCCCCTTTTCTTCTTGGGTTTCTGGGGTCCCTCCGGGATAAACACGCTGTTGCCGGAATCCTCGTTATTATTATAAATGTCAGAATTGTTGAAATCCTCGTACATACGGAAGTCTCCTTTCATCCTTTTCTCTTTTTCATTTCATGGCCATAGTGTACCAATGAAATGTGTCTGAATTGTGATGAAAGGGTCACAAAAATGTGAATCTGCGAAGTATTTCTCCTACAGAGCCTTTAAAATGGCGTCCCCCATCTCCGAGCAGCTCACCAGGGTGCAGCCCTCGGCCATCATATCGCCGGTGCGCAGCCCCTGATCCAGGACGCGGCTCACCGCCGCCTCGACGGCCTCCGCCTCCTCGTCCATGTCAAAGCTGTATTTGAGCATCATGGCGGCGGCCAGGATGGTGCCGATGGGGTTGGCCTTGTTCTGCCCCGCGATGTCCGGGGCGGATCCGTGGATGGGCTCGTAGAGTCCCCGGCTCCCCTCCCCCAGGCTGGAGGACGGGATCATGCCGATGGAGCCGGTGATCATGCTGGCCTCGTCGGAGAGAATGTCGCCGAACATGTTCTCCGTCACCACCACGTCAAACTGGCTGGGGTCCTTGGCGATCTGCATGGCGGCGTTGTCCACCAGCATATCGGAGTACTGGATCTCCGGGTACTCCTGGGCCAGGCGGTGCATCACCTTTCTCCACAGGCGGCTGGTGTCCAGCACGTTGGCCTTGTCGATGCTGGTCACCTTCTTTCTCCGCTTCCCGGCGGTCTCAAAGGCGATTCTGCCGATGCGCTCGATCTCGTGCTCCGCGTAGCTCATCACGTCCGTGGCCTTCAGCTCCCCGTCCGCCTCCTCCGTGCGGTGCTCCCCGAAGTACACGCCGCCGATCAGCTCCCTGACCACGATAAAATCGATCCCCTTTGCCACGATCTCCGGCTTTAAGGGGCTGGCAGCCGCCAGCTGGGGCCAGAGTCTGGCCGGACGGTTGTTGGAGTAGAGGCCCATGGCGGAGCGAAGGGCCAAAAGCCCCTTCTCCGGACGTTTGTCCCCGGGCATCCCGTCCCACTTGGGTCCGCCCACCGCTCCCAGCAGCACGCTGTCTGAGGTCATGCATTTCTCCAGCTCCGCCGCCGGCAGGGCCTCCCCCCACCGGTCGATGGCCACGCCGCCCATGTCCGCCTCCACATAGCGGAAGGTGTGGCCGTATTTTTCCGCCACGGCGTCCATCACCCGCAGGGCCTGTTCCACAATCTCCGGGCCGATTCCGTCTCCCCGGATCACTGCAATCTGTTTTTCCATGACTGTCCCCTCCTACTCCGCGATGCTGTTCATCAGGCCGCCGGCCTGGATAATGTTCTGGATAAAGGGCGGGAAGGGCTGAGCCTGAAAAGTCTCCCCCGTGGTCTCGTCGGTGATCACCCCGGTGTCAAAATCCACCTTCACCTTGTCCCCGTTCTGGATGGCAGCGCTGGCCGCCGGGCACTCCAGGATGGGCAGGCCGATGTTGATGGAGTTGCGGTAGAAGATCCTGGCGAAGGTGGCGGCGATGACGCAGGAGACGCCCGCCGTCTTGATGGCCAGGGGCGCGTGCTCCCTGCTGGAGCCGCAGCCGAAGTTGGCGCCGCCCACGATGATGTCCCCCTTCTGCACCTTGTGGATGAACTCCGGGTCGATGTCCTCCATGCAGTGGGCCGCCAACTCCTTGGCGTCGGGGGTGTTTAAGTAGCGGGCGGGGATGATCACATCCGTGTCCACATTGTCCGGGTATTTATGTACAAATCCTGTTGCTTCCATAGATTTTTTCCTGCCTTTCTCTCTGCAATATGATGGGGTGGGGAAATTTATTCCTCCCCTGGCTGCCGTGACGCTGCGGTCAGATGGTCCGCGGGTCGGTGATGTATCCGGTGAGGGCGCTGGCCGCCGCCGTGGCCGGGCTGGCCAGGTACACCTCGCTCTTCACGTGGCCCATGCGGCCCACAAAGTTGCGGTTGGTGGTGGAGACGCACCGCTCTCCCTCCGCCAGAATTCCCATGTAGCCGCCCAGGCAGGGGCCGCAGGTGGGGGTGGAGACAACGCAGCCGGCGTCCACGAAATCCGTGGTCCAGCCCCTCACCAGGCACTCCCGGTAGATGGCCATGGTGGCGGGGATGATGATGGCGCGCACGCCCTTGGCCACGTGTTTTCCCTTCAGAATCTTCCAGGCCGCCTCCATGTCCTCCAGGCGGCCGTTGGTGCAGCTTCCGATCACCACCTGGTCGATCTTGATCTCTTTGCCCTGGGAGGCCGGCTTCGTGTTCTCCGGCAGATGAGGCCAGGAGACGGTGGGCTCCAGCTCATCCAGGCAGATCTCGATGGTCTCGTCGTAGACCGCATCCTCGTCCGCCTCGTAGACGGTCCAAGGTCTCTGGCTGCGCCCGGTGAGGTAGGCCACAGTGACCTCGTCCACCGGGAAAATGCCGTTCTTCGCCCCGGCCTCCACCGCCATGTTGCAGACGCTCAGGCGATCGTCCATGGAGAGGGATGCCACCCCCGGGCCGGTGAACTCCATGCTCTTGTAGAGAGCCCCGTCCACCCCGATCTTTCCGATGATGTGGAGGATCAGATCCTTGCCGCTGACCGCCGGGTGAAGGGCTCCCGTGAGCACGATGCGGATGGCCGCCGGCACCTTGAACCAGCACTTTCCGGTGGCCATGCCCGCCGCCATGTCCGTGCTGCCCACCCCTGTGGAGAAGGCCCCCAGGGCCCCGTAGGTGCAGGTGTGGCTGTCCGCCCCGATGATGCAGTCCCCGGCGGTGACGATTCCCTTCTCCGGGAGGAGGGCGTGCTCGATGCCCATCTCCCCCACATCAAAGAAATTGACGATCCCGTGCGCGTTGGCGAAATCCCGGCACTGCTTGGACTGCTCCGCCGCCTTGATGTCCTTGTTGGGCACAAAATGGTCCAGCACGATGTTGATGCGGGTGTTGTCAAACACCTTGTCGAAGCCGGCCTTCTTAAACTCGTTGATGGCCACCGGGGTGGTGATGTCGTTTCCCAGCACCTCGTCCAAGCTGGCGTTGATCAGCTGCCCCGCCTCCACCGTCTCAAGCCCTGCATGGGCGGCCAAAATTTTCTGCGTCATTGTCATTCCCATAGTTCTCTCCATCCCTCTCTGTGATTATTTATTGTTGACCGCGCTGATCATCGCCTTGATACCAGCACGGATAATGTCGGTGTCCGTCCCTGCGCCCCAGGTCACAGTTCCGTCGCCCCACTGCAGGCCCACGTAGGAGGCCGCCTCACTGGTGGAGCCGTGCTCCAAGCTGTGCTCGGAGTAGGTCATGATGGTGAAATCCCATCCGGTGGCGATCTTCACCGCGTTGCAGACAGCGTCCAGACGTCCATTTCCCCTTGCGGATACCTCGATCTGAGAGCCGTCCGCCGTCTGGATGGTCACCGTCACCGCGATGCCGTCGGTCTGGATAAAGTGCATGTTCTTGACCTCCACCGGCGTTCTCTTGTTCAAGTAAGTGCTGCGGAACACATCCAGAACCTCCTCCGGCTGCAGCTCCTTGTGGCCATGGTCGGAGACCGATTTGACCGCGTACCCGAAATGCTCCCGCATCTTGGGCGGAAGCACGAAGCCGTACTTCTGCTCCAGGAGAAAGCCGATGCCGCCCTTTCCGCTCTGGCTGTTGATGCGGATCACGTCGCCGTCGTAGGTGCGTCCGATGTCCGTGGGGTCGATGGGGATGTAGGGCACGTTCCACTGGTGGAGTCCGTGTTCCTTTCTCCAGATCATGCCCTTGGCGATGGCGTCCTGGTGGCTGCCGCTGAAGGCCGCGTACACCAGCGCGCCCGCGTAGGGGCTTCTCTCATACACGTGCATCCTGGTGACTCTCTCATACACCTCCACGATGGACGG